>Ga0157363_1003238_pt1 | contig 14657 bp, 3 predicted proteins | sample AttsexASBM1_FD_111477 | JGI IMG/M metagenome (GOLD analysis project Ga0157363, IMG submission 111477) | Fungus gardens microbial communities from leaf cutter ant in Ribeirão Preto, State of São Paulo, Brazil - Atta sexdens ASBM1 | ecosystem: Host-associated > Fungi > Mycelium > Unclassified ...
TGTGTGACTAGCTTACTCGGAACGCACTCAAAAAGGACGCATTGACAATTCTAGTGTATTCTAGGGACACTATTCGTGTTTCATTCAATCACTGGCAGGTTGCAACCTGCATCCATAAATAGTTATGCAAATGTGATACGCCACGAATCACGGATGTACGGCTTTCGCCATAACGATGAGGAAGCTGTTTTGCTGTTTTTCATAAATTATCTTGAAAGACGGTCGGGCTGTGACATTGGCAGTCTTACTGAATGACGGTGAACAGACATTAGGTAAGTCAACTCCGTCGGCTCGCCGAATGTCGTGATATAAAATGAGAATGATCAAGTCAACGATCGATGTCCAAAATGACGCGAGGCGATGAGGTGTTCAATTTTTCAGGGAAATTATTGTCGCCTTCATTAGTGTTTATGTATCGTCGCGGATGCTCCGCGTTATCGAAACAAGCGTATTTCGACGAGGACACGTAATGGTATAAACATTGCCGTTACGTATTAACCTCCTACGTTTGATTGTACGATCTAACTAGATAACGCGTGATCGCAGTCTATCTGTTCGGGACGAAGTGCCGGATTAAAATATTTACACACACATACATTTTGTATAACGCGGAATGTTATACGGTATGGTTGTTGCGAACGATTGACTCGCGGAATATTTTATCTTGTTAATTATCAGTCAATTTGGCGAAGTTAAAACGAACGTCTTAACTTTGCCCCACTTGTGGTTCCTATGGAAATCAGTTCAGTTTAAGTTGGTGGTTTTTTGGTGGATTTTTGTAGTGGAACGGTTCTTGGAATTCTAATATTTCTCTTATAGTTGGTAAGTAGCTGGAGGATTGTTCAAATACTCTAGCAAGGTGATAAATAGTGATTACTCAGCGATTCTAAATGCTAAGATAAAACACTTTATCTTCCCTTATATGTGAAACATTGTAACTTTACGCATATAAAAATTATACTTTTATCTATGTTCATTATGTACTATAATACATAGGTACACACACTTCTAGAATAAGCTGTTACTTAAGCTATAAATCTTAAGCAGTAAGTAATTGATCAGTCACAGTCGAATATGAAAATAATAATCGAGCTTGATCACTAGATTATGGATATTTATGCAAAATACTTAACTGAATATTTTGTATAAAATACATATTTTGCATAAATTGCACATTTACAGATGGCAATCTCAATCTTTTTATTTCATTTTTTAATAACTCTTTAACGAACAACGATTGATTGCTAAAGTCCAATAGTTAATATTCAGTTAAGTATTTTATGATTGCATAAATATCTGCAATCTAATGATCACTAAGTAAATTTCTTAGGCTTAAGACTCAAAGCTTAGGCTTATTATAGAAAGCTTATTAGCCATTTATGCAGTTTCTATATTTTTTTTGTACTGTATTACAATAGAATCATAAAATCTTGTTTTGAAACATATTTTTGAAACGTACTAGTAGAATGTTGTAAAATTTTAAATGACTTATTGAGTAAATGTGACATATAAAATTTTATCTGCACACTTACCACATCTGACTCCCATAACTTCCTTTGTTTTAATTTGTTTGAAGTATCGGAGTTCATATAGTTTGTATCATTTTATATTTATGAGAATAATAAATTTTTAAAATAATGTATTCTGCTTTGTGCTACGTGTCTCTCTCTCTCGCACGTGCGCATATGGAATATATAAAAGCCCATAATTTTAATATACTTATAAAGTTAAGTATGACATCTGTCTTTGACATTTGCGTATGACTGTGTTATACATTGGATATATATGGCACTGTAAATATTTATTTCGGTTAAATATTAGTTATTAGCACATGCGGCAGTAATAATGGTAAGTAAGTACGGCTAATTAAAATTTCCAACTAAATTAAAATAACTAACAAATTTGATATGCTACCAGAAACCGCTGCTGCAGGGTTGGCTAATACAATACTGAAACTACTATACATTCACAGATAAACTCGGTGATATCTGTGAACATTCGCTTATACTTTATTGGTGCATTATGATTTTCTTCTAATGTGCTTCTTCATAAAAAGTTACGTTCGCGAATTTTGTAAGCGAATCTTGCAATTGCAATTTTGTGCCAACCTTGATGTGCCATGGCCATCACTTTTTTTGGCCTTATAAGATTTCGATATTTTCAGAGAATATTTCTGGTGACCGCGTCATCCGCTGTTACGACTGTACCATGCAGAACTTTGATGATCTCGATATAGAGGGACGTAATCCTCATGTATCAGAAGAGGCTAAAGAAAAGGTAAGTAAAAAATGTGTGCTACTGAAACGATTATATATATAATAATAGCAACGAATTGCTATTATAAATTAGGCTAGTATAATTGTATAATTTCAAACAAATATATCTTGTTAAATATGCAAGTCCAAGTTTCAGTCAAAATAATTGTTTTGCACATGTCTGTTATTATGTCATATACATTTAACGTTCCATTCTCCACAAAAATAGTATATGGACCATTGTGAATTACGGATATTTTTGAGACTAGCATTCGACAACGGAAGATCAATCTGCCTTACGAATCGTTTATGTTTCATAGGAAGAATATGATCGGAAGCGTATAATGCGATGCAGCGTTACCGCCGAAGACGGCGCACTCAGACCTGTTTACTCCGAAACTGAAGATGGTGATATATGGTGTCATATCTGTAACGTTGCTTTATTCGGGGCCCATAAATTGATAAATCATAATTTGTGTAATCGTCACAAAATGAAACTGGACGAGTGGCCATATCCGGTTATGCTATGGTCCAAACGACCGGATGTGGCCAAGATGATCGCGCCAGTGCAATCTACCGCTACCGATACCCTGGCACCTGGTGAACCAGTACCACCTGGTATGGAAGATCAAATAACGCGGAGTACATCGATACAGATGAGTTTAGATCGTCATCAAAGCTCGCCACTCGTCGGTCTCGAATACCTATTGGAGTTGGTGGACAACGACTCCTGCGAACCGAGTTACACGTGTGTTTTGTGCGACAAGCGTGGCGATCCACGTACAGTAATGGCTCACATTACCAGTTACAATCACCGAATCACGTATCTGAATAGACACTTTTCAACTATATCGCGAGCAATTGCGGAGTTACCGCGTACCCCTAACTATAAGCGCGGGGCCAATGAAATTTCGGTGTTAGTGGCGAAAAAAATCGAAGAAAAGTTTGGAAGAATGAAGCCGCAAATGGTAGACAAATCTCAGTTTGAAAAGAATAAGATGCAATATATCAAGAGGGTATATCAGGACGTTCATTTTAAGTAAGTCCAAGTATTCAATCAATATTATTGTCGTCGATCTTCGCACTCGTTTGTCACTTATATTCAATATGATATTGACATTAATACAATATTCTAATTTCTAACCATTTTGATTTTTTATGTTACTTTATCATATAAAAAACCAATTTGGCTGTTTCCTGCAGGGAAACATCAGAGTGTACGTTTATGGATGTTTATGATGTGCGATGGGTAACAAATTTTGATGAAAAAATGGCAGAAATGAATGGTAATAATTTAAAAAAGAAAGGTGAGTACACATTATATAATTGCATTATATAATTATTTTTGAAACAATAATTACATTGTTTTAAAAGAAGATTTTTTAAATCATTGATTTCCATCAAGATTCTCCTGACAAAAAGATTGACGATAAAAATAAAAAAGAAGAGAAGAAAAAGGAAAAAGTAGAACCCAAAAAATTAGAATCTAAAGGAGAAATTTCGAAATCGTAAGTAAATAAAATTAAAATATAGATATATATTTTATAGATAGTCATTAATAGAAAAATTTTTATAAATTTTTTGTTAATATTAACTCATTTCTAACTAAAACTAGTCTAAATAAAAATTTAAGAATGTTTTATCAAAAATTTTTCAGTGATTTAATCTGTTTTAAAATTCGATTATTTTTTTCCTGATTATTATTATGTTTATGCATCTATAAATTAACAGAAAGATAGTATATATTTTTATTTTATCATTTTCTGTTATAATTTTCGAATATTTTTCGGATATTTTTTATCTTCGAAATTCTTATTTTAGGGGTTTCAAAATGCGTATAGTCAACAAGGATAAAATGAACCTTCGTAAAACCTCACCGAAACCTGAGGAGGAGGATTCAAAAGATTCACTAAAACGACCCTCTGATGACACCAAGTCGCTTTCATCACTTTCGAGCATATCTAGCAGTCCATCACCATCCCGTTCAAGATCGCGTTCACCGAATCGAAATAAAAGAAATTCTGCCGAGAGAAACACAGGAAAGTATCGTAGTAACTTGCGACAGTCACGCGAACGTATTCGCGGCCGATCGCGATCACGATCGCGATCGCGATCTTTACAGCCTCTTAGGGAACGCGACAAGTGGGATAAATACCGCGAGCAGATTAGACGCGCCGAAGAAACACTAGATCGTGCTTTAAAGTTTCACGAGAAGAATCCTGAAAAACATCCGTCTTATCCAGATGAATGGAAAAAATTCTGGAACAGACGATACAAGGAACTCCAAGCTGAAGGTAACGATCCAAGCAAGCATGACTTCAAGCCAGAATGGATTGAATTTTGGAACAAGCGGATGCGCGAGATCCACAATGAGCAGCTTCAGCAGCGAAAAGAAGAAATTAAAAAGAGATTGGAATTACCTGAAGACAAACCGCCGGAGAAGTGGATTCCACCAAGACGAGAGCGAGAGCGAGAACGAGAGCGAGAACGAGAACGAGAACGAGAACGAGAACGAGAACGAGACAGAGACCGAGAACGAGAAAAAGAGCGAGAACGTTCTCCTACAAAGCGCAGTAAGCATGCCATAGAAAGTGACGATGAAGTAGAGTACGTTGGTACGAAAACAGTGATCAAGCCTGATTATTACGAACGCCATGAAGCCAGGGACCGAGATTATGCATATCCTACATATCCACGTGGAAGAGGATATAGCCATTATCCATCGCGCAGACAGATATATTACGCAACGCCGTATCCTATAAAAGATGACTCGGCCACTCAGTCGCCTATCGCGGAAGAAGTCTTAACGGAAGATCTTGAAGTAGTCGGTTTATTGCGGTTACTCACAGCGCTTGAAGGACAGTTAGGTTCCCTTGGACCTAAGATAGTATCGCTTTTGTCGAAAGCCTTAGCGGCTGAGAAGGCAAAACCAAATTCAGCTGAAGAACTGCTGTATGATGAAGAAGTGAGCGTCTTATTCGAAACCGTCAAAGAAAAACTCAAGGGTCAACTATTCGCGGGTATGGTAGAGAAAATGGCGATTACGGCAACTAAAACGGCTATACAGAATATCGCTAAGTTGCTGCACAAAGCTTCTGAGAGTAAAAAGAAACTAGAAGAAAGAAAAAAGAAAGAACGAGAAATTTTGGAAGCATCTAAACCCATAACAAGTTATATGAATCGAACCACATATTCAAGATCAGAGATAGTTACTCCGACCATTAAATCTGAACCAGTGAGCGTACCAGGTGTCGGCACAGTTGATAAAGTCGCTATTGCTCAACAGATTGCCGCGGCTCTCGTCGCGCAAGGCAGATCAAATGTCTCGCAGGAAGAACTAGAAACTCTGATTAACGCTGTAGTTGGCATGGCAGAAGCATCAAAACATTCCGATAAACCGGTCACCACTGCTGATTTTGTTAAAGGTCTGACGAATAGCGGCACTACCGCTCCTCAAGTAACAGAACCTGCCAAAACGATGACCATTCCAGTTGAATCTATTCAATCTCAGACTTCGAAAGAATCGGACAATTTGTCGGACATCGATCTAAAAATGAAGTTGCAAAAATTTAAGGATCTGAGCACAGAGGAACAACACAGTCTCATAAATTCTCTCAAGAAGCTTGAAGCGAGCGATCCGACGAGGGTGGAGAAGTTGAGGCACTTTGTTAATCTCGGCATGACGTCATCGCCAAAACCATCATCGATAACAGGAAATATAAAATCACCAAGTTTAGAGATCGAAGCGTCCATTGGTAAAGGTAAAAAGAGTACTTCTCCGTTTTCTTCTCGTAAAGGGAATCAGAATCCAACAGACGATGAAGATAAGTGGAAACCTAAATTGGACATGTTCGCAAATGACGAAGACGAAGAGCAACAAACGAAAAAAGATAGTGAGGATAAAACTAAGATCAAGACGATAGATTTGTCCGATGATGACGATGACTATACATATGAAGATATCTACAAAGCAGCGAGCAAAAATGTGAGCGAGAACGAAAAAGCGAAGAAGTCGCGTACTTTCTCGCCGAAATCATGGTCTCGATCGCGATCGCGGTCACGATCAAGATCGAGATTAAGATCGCGATCAAATTCGCCAATATCAAGATCAAAAGAAACTACGAAAACGAATGATCCCAATGCGATACTAAATGAAACTAAACGTTTAATTGCAAACATTATGTGTGACCTGCCGAACAAATACGTTCCGAAATCGCTAAGTCTAAGCGAGAAAAAAATCGAGTCCATAACAGGTTCCAATGAACCAGGACCGCCTGGTGCAATGCCCTTTTATAATCAAAATTTTCTTTCAAATAACAATCAGTCGCGATCACAAGAACAGCCGATGACCTATCCCAACTTGTCAAATCAACAATTCTCGAATTATCCACCACAGCCACAAATGTTCTCTAATAATCCCGGATATATGGACAATAGTTATAATTATCAAGGTTATGGAAATCCAATTAATCCAGTTAATCAAGGTCAATTTGGAGGACCGCCAAATCAGTACCCTCAGCAAACTTATGGTTCTTATGGTGCACCACAAGCTGCGCCTCCGTCGAATTATGTTCAACAATCTCCATCGCAGCAATACGATCCTTACATGCAGCAACAGCGATTTTATTGAACGAAATATACTCTGCTATTGCTTTGTTAATAACTTCAATGCACATTCGCATTGCGGGGCATCAGATCTGCATTAGATCAGTTTATGAACTCGAAGTCCCGAAGTCTCCGTCTCTTTCCGTGCAGAGATACTAAGATGCCTGTAAGTTCTGCACTCGTTTTTACTCGCGCTTCATGTATTTTTTATCAATGAAATGAATCAGATTCTATTTCATAATTAGTCAATAATAGATGTACAGCACTTTCGTTTCAGTCTGCTTCCATAATGTTGATCAGAAAAAGTTGTACTTACAAAATTGTGATTATAGATGTTCCATCCTATCATCCGCGTATTTCTACATTTAATTTTATTTATTTATATAAACATCTATATATTCATCCAACAAAATACAGAGTAAAAAATACAGAATAAAAAATCACATTATCATATTGCCATTTTTTAATGAGATAGAATCTCGTTTCGAGAATATAACTTGCAAGAATGTGTCAATTGTATGTTAGATATGTAATATTCGAAATACTTTCTTTTTTTATCTATTAAGCGCATTTTCATCCACAACTCGCATTACGTTTTCGCGTAAGTTTCATGTAATCCGCTGCGCGGGTGTCAGTGAGTCTTATTAAGTTGCATATATTGACCGAATGTACGTCGCGTTTAAGTGAGTTGTATATGCACGAAGTGAATGTGTGTCGTTGTTACATACATTGTGCAACTTCGACCAAACGAAAGTAAGTAAAACAAACAGATTAATCACCAGAGCGTGTACAACATCACAACATAGTTTTACTATATTTGTAATATATCTAATAAAAATCGCGCTTTTGTTGCATAGAAATTGCAACAATATTTAACAATTTATAATAAAATTGTGTAAAAGGCAGAAATATTTTGCACAATATTCAGGATTCAACATTTACTATAATCGAAGTGTAATTCTTCAATAAATAAATCACAAGAGTAGCACATTAATAGTAAGTTGTTATTTTACAACTTAATGTCGAGTTTATGTTATATTTCCGCGACAGCAGGATGATCAGGATTATTTTGAAGGATAAAGATATCAGCGAGACGACCACTACTTCGCTAATGGATCTTTATTACCGTGCAGTTAACACATGACCGTCTGCCATCGGGACCTCTTCACCAAGTCTACTTACTATCACACGAACCACCGAGCATCTCGTTCGAATAACTCAAGCGGCCAATCAGAGATCGCCAACGGACAGGCACACTTGCGCTATCTCAAACGGCTTACATAGAGACTTAGGATGAAATCACACGGTCCGGAATAGGAATACAGAATGCGTCATTGAAGCAACTAATCAGCGCTATTCCGCACTTTTTCATCACGCAAGTTTTGTATGCTATGATGTGTTCACATGATGCGTCAAAAATGTATCCAGCATGAATATAATTTAAAAACTACTAACTTCATATTAATAATTTGCTTATTAAAATGAAATATAATTTTTCAAATTATAAAAACAATTATCACTAGTATAGTATTTAATGTTTTACAATTAATATTTATTTATCTACATTAATATCAATCTCATAACAATTTTTTTAATTACTTTAACGCATTTACTATCATTTTTCCGCATCGTATGAACATAGCACACAAACTAGCATGATGGAAAAGTGCGGAAAAGACGCAATAAATCGTACGTAATGCATTGTTTTTTTTTATCATGGTATCTATATTTATGCACTCAGATTTTATCTTTTTGCTTCATTCGTCTCGCAATTCTATCATATCAATCAGCATCAAATTATTTTAATCTCTCAAAATACGACGATTTATTACAAGAACAATGACGCACTCGCAATTCCGCAACATCAAATGCGGAATAGCGCTGAGTGGTTGTTTCAATGATGCATTCTCTATTCCGCACTGTGTGACCCTCATCCTACACGCGCGCTACCAAACGGCTAATAACGCAAACCATGTCATTGGATGACGGAGACAAACACTTGCTTACAATAGTATGTAATATATTTTCCATTAATTTAAAGTAATACGAATCTTGATAACTTATCCTATTTTTATGGAGACAAATAATTGATTGAAAAGCATACTATTAATTAACAAAAAAATGAAATTAACAAGAAAAAAATAGTGATTTAAATAAAAATAGTATCTTTTATCAAATATATATATCATATCTTTCTAAAATAATCCTTACGATGTGTAGAAATTAGGGAAAATATTTCAATTAGAAAGAAATTTTAAAAGCTATTTTATATTATGTATTATTACAACAGTTACATGCTCGAAGTAGCTATATATATTTACGCATTGCACAATGACTAGAGAATTGCAGACATATTCCGTTCTTCGTCCATGTACGTTCAAGTAACCGCGAAGAATTAAATAAAGTACAAGATGCGGTTCATACAATATGTACACTCCCCTTTACAAAATGAAAAAAAGAAGCGCGCCGATCGGGGTTTCAACAATTTCATTTACTTCGGTACGAGGCCTCTGGTTTTGGGGTAAACCGGTGCCGGGATTTGCTGTATCTTAGTGACGCTCTTCGGTCTGACTCGCGCCGACTGTAAACGCGTTTTGGTTCTCAGTCTCGTGCTCGAAGCGTCGACGTCTATGTCGCCCTCGTCGCGCAGAGCTTCTTCCAAAACAGCTTGAATTGTCGGCGCAATCGCGGGTCCCTGATAATCCAAAGTCGTCCGTGCTGGCATATCGAGATCCAAGTTCAGAATGTTCTCACCCGCATAACGACATCCTCGTCCCATCGCGAGAGCGATCCGTGCGTACTCCGAAACTGGTCTACGTACATCCGGTACAGAAGTTGGTCGTTTGATGGCATCTATGCTCGATGGCTCGGGATCTTTCACAACCCAGCAATCCTCTTCTTCATCCAAATGGATTCTTGATAAAATCTTCGTCTTCTCTTCTTCGGGAATGAAGTTCTCTATTATGAGATACTTGAGTTTGAGCTCCTTCATTAATTCGTGCTGCTCCTGCTCCAAATCTCGTCTGTCCCTGTTGTAGTCGCTGGTCACGTCTTCTAATTCCTGCTTTAGAGCTTGCAACTTGGTAAAGCACTTTCGCAATTTTCTGGATTTCACATCCACTTCTTGCTGCAACGTAGTGTAAGTCTCTCTCACGCCGACCATTGTCAACTCTTCGTCCTCTAATTTCTGTTGCATTTCGACCTCGCGTCTCTTACGTTCCGCAATTTCAGCCGCTTTTTGTTCTAATGCCCTTTGCTGTTCGTTTGTGTGATCAATTATATTCTTACCACCACAGAGCATCTTGCTCTCCAAATCCTTAATTCTCTGGACAAGATTCTCGGTCTCCTGCTTCTCGGCCTTTAACTGCTCCGCTATGAGCTTTTTATCAGTTTCGGACAATTTATTGTCTTCACCTCGACTGTCGTCCGCCTCGGATTCCGAATCAATCATCTCATCTTCTTTTTTCCTTTTCGACTTCTTCTTCTTTCGTTGCACCCCACCTTTCAACGCGAGTTTCTCCTTCAGTCGACCTATCTCCTCCTGATATTGCCTCAATAAAGCATCCTTTGGATCCTCATTAATTCTAGGCTTGTTCTTGATGTTCTTAGCACGGCTCGCATATCGTAGAGTCGTCAAAGTTTCGTCATAGTTGTAACTAGCTGGCCCAATATTCGCTACCATGATCGTTTTCGAATTACCACCTAAAGAGTCCTGCAGCAATCTCGTCAGCTTAGAGTCTCGATATGGCACATGCATAGTTTTGCCGTCCACCAACGCCGATATCACATTACCCAAGGCCGACAAACTCAAATTAATCTTGCTTGCTTCCTTCAGTCTTTCTCCCGAAGAACCTGTTTTACTTTGTCTCTCGCTACCAGCGAGATCGACTAGATTCAAGCGTCCCACTCTAATACCACCGGTGTCATCGATATTACCCATCTCAATAGTGATGAGAAAGATTGCATGTGATCGCGAACTATGCTCGTTCATGTTCGTCGCACCGATCGTTCTATTTTGATTGCCTACGTTCATTAAGTGCTGTATCTCTGTCGCGCTCTTACAAACGGCAGTCGATAGATCCTTGACGTACACCCCAACATCCGGCTTCTCCTTCAGCTCGAAGCGCAGGCTTTGATCTGGATGCAGTAAATCGCGTATTTCCTCTTGATAAATCTCCAGATAACTGGCCCTTACCAGATACTGCATGTTTTCTGATCTGCCGATGTGATTGAATATGTGCTCGAAGGAACGCGGTATGATACCGCGTTTCTCATGATCCATTTTCGAACCCTCCATGGTGTATGTTTTCCCGGTGCCGGTCTGACCATAAGCAAAGATAGTGCCGTTGAAGCCATCGAGTATCGAGGATACCAAAGGTCTAACCGTCTCCTCGTATAGCTCCTGCTGGCTAGAATTCCAGTCGTACACCGCGTCGAAGGTAAACACCTTAACGGTTTCGCTGGACGGATCGTCGCGTGGATGTCGCACCTCAACCGCGCCTCTGGACGGGATCACATCGACCACGCGGGTATGATTGCGTGTGATCTCCCGCTCGTCCATTGGTCGGCATCGCACGACCACCTGCACGCATTGCGTCGCTACTTCGGTAACCACGCTCGACTTCATGTTTTTCTTCTTCCAGGTTTTCTGCTGGTTGTCTAATTTTTCCATACCGGCGATGACGTACACAGCTCTCCTCTGCAAAACACGGATTTATTGATCATGCTTCATCCTGATTGAATCCGTTTGCTTTAAATGGCTCTCTAACTAATTAGTATTTAAGAAATTACTATTTTCTTCTTTTTTTAAATAAACTATTTTTTGTACAATTGAATTAAAGTTGATACATGTACATATCAATTATCTTAAAATTTCGATATTCTTGCCTTATAGATACTTAGATAATATTTCAAAAGCTATCCATGCTATCGTATTGATTGTACTATTATCATTATACTTATTGATCATGTGTTTCTTAGAAAAGAATCATGAAGTTTATATTTAAAAGAAATATTTGCGTTTGAATATTAAATTATCTCTAGATAAAATTTGAATACATAATTTCCAACTAAAAGTTTCATCTTACAAATTATGTATTCATGTTAATAGGATTTTAATCTTATTGAAAGACTAAAATTTATATAAATTAGTAATTTATGTAAACTTTAACCAATTATAATAAAAATAAACTTCTTTTTTATTATAACAATCTTTTCAATTTTTCATAATTTAATTTTACATATAACGACCGATCTTTTTAATGGATTTATCTGTTCAAGATGAAAGAATGTTTGAAAATAATCAAAACAAATGAAATTAGTTATTTTCCGTGAATGACAGCATTTTAGTTAAAATAAAATTAAAAAGAATGGTGTGTTACCAAAACTTCATGCAATAAGAAATTAAAGATTTTTGCATCATGTAGATATATCGAAATAGTACAACCTTATTTTTCAATCAGTTCACCATGGCCTACGATTACTCAATATTAATTTACAATACAATACGGAGTAAGAAGAGTAAAGAAATTGACCAATAATCATAATCGAATGTAAGAAAAATAATCGATTGTATAAATAATTGATCTATTTCTTACTCTTATTCCAAGTATTGTAGACGACTCATTACTTTCGTTTCAATACTTCGTTGTCATGCACACACAACATTCCGAATCGATAAAACTTGGCACGAAAATGTTTTATGAAAGTCATACTATGCAATATTAACCGTACATTACATCATAAAATTTGAATTATTTTTTATTTTTTATTTTTTTATTTGTATATAATTACTTGATTATTAATATTCACGCGATACTTTTTGAATTTTTATTATATAGTATTACTTTTCGAATTCCTTTTTTGTGTAAAAAAAAAATAGAAAAGTGCAAGTGTAATTTTTACGTTCTGTTGATTGAAATTAGATTGTAGAGCCTCAATATCACCTGTAGGTGTGTAAGGCACATATCGACCATTTTCCAATTACATTTTAAATGCGCTCGACTGCATTCCAGTCTTGAAATAATATTGAAATAACAGGACTTATCATTAAAATTCAAAATGAATCGTCACTACAAACAAGAAAGAGTCGTTTGGCATTTTGTATTAAATAATCAGATATTCATTTTATTCTCTATTAAATCATTATTATACAAGATACGTCTATCAAATTATAATCATTATTCTATTCTTCAAGAAATTATTTGAACACAACTTTATAAAAAATATATAATAAAAAAAAATTAATGTTAAATGTCAAATATTTATTAAGACATATCTGATATTCATTTTTCAATATCTTGACAATTGAGAATTTACAGTTATTTATAAGGAACTGTTCTATAAAATTTGAAAATAAAATAATCACAAGAAAGTCGTGAAACCATTTTTTATATTAAGATGCAAAGTCTGTCAATAATTTAAACACAGCTTTATGGAATATCTGCAAGAAAAAAAATACATATTAAATTTGATGTATTTATTTTTCGTCGATCAAGAATTTGTAATAACGCAAGGAATTATTCTATAAATTTGAAAATAAAATAACCACAAGAAAATAATCGTGGAATCTTTCTTTTTTAGCTATGCCAAAATACAAAAGTTGTTAATAACTTAGAACACTTTTATAGAGTATTTTCGACAAAGAAAAATATAAAAGCTACATATTAAATTCGATATTTATTAAGAAAAATATATTTATAATTATCCGTCAATAACGTTGATCGAGAGCTTGTATGGATTTGCAGAGAATTAGATACTCGATATATTTTAAAACAAATCACAAAAAAAATAATTGATTGAGACCACCTTTTTTATACGCTATACTAAGACGCAAAGACGATAGAATCCGCAGTACTTACCGTACGGTTAAGGGTTAAATATACAAAAGGTACATGCACGTCACGTAATGTCACGTAATGTCAAGGGGGAAGAAGCGACGAGCAGAATCCTCTAAAGATTCACTTGTGTCCACCGATCGGAAGAAATGCGCACGGTGAATTGTAAGGAATCCGTTTGCGTTAATTTATTACCGTTTCTACGTGTTTCCCTCCGTTGTGAGGTGTCGGTATTGATCCATTATTTAGCCAAAGGATTTGTTGTCAACGAGTCGTCGTCGTTCTTGCCCGCATGTATTGATTCTCGCGCAGAGCGCGCGACAGGGGAGAGTCGACGAGTATCGCGAATCGAGAAGCATTAATCGGCACGCTGATACGCGCGATCGTTCACTTTACGGCACTCGTGCTACGCGAAAGTGACATGCTTTTAACAATTCTGACAGGAAAGAAGATAAAATGCGTCAATGTCAAACGTATGCGAATCCCTCGTCGCCGTGCGACGCCGGACTGTTCGGCTGTCGCCGCTGTCGGCTAGACGGCTAATGCTTGGTCTTGAAATCGATATCTCGTCCCGTCATCGAACGAGACGAAACGAGTCGGGAAAGTCGAGTCTGGCGCGCCGAGCGAACTCTACTTTATCGACTCAGTATTGTCCTCGCGGTACATCGTCTGTTTTTTTTTACCAATTTATTTTTTAAATAAGTATTTTTCTAACTACTTTTATATTATAGATTTAAAAATCTTCCACAATTAAAATATATAATGTAATTTAAACCGATCGACTTTATGTAGAAATGTCAAAAATTTTTATGTGGAAAAAGGTTGGAAAATTACAATCTTGTTATCGGCTTCTGACATCGATTCGCAATAATATTTGCTTTATATATATATATATATATATATATATATATATATATATATATATATATAATTTTTTTTTTATATTTTATATATATAACAA
>Ga0157363_1003239_pt1 | contig 14656 bp, 5 predicted proteins | sample AttsexASBM1_FD_111477 | JGI IMG/M metagenome (GOLD analysis project Ga0157363, IMG submission 111477) | Fungus gardens microbial communities from leaf cutter ant in Ribeirão Preto, State of São Paulo, Brazil - Atta sexdens ASBM1 | ecosystem: Host-associated > Fungi > Mycelium > Unclassified ...
AATTATATCTTAATCATGATTACCACCTTTCCAGTTTTCGATCGATGACACCAGCTTTTTGAACAAATCTCCGATTCTTCGGTAGACGGAAAAATCTCCGACTGACCGTTTTAAATTTTGATGTCCTTTTCTTTAAGTTTTACGCGTCAATTTTCCTTCGGTTTCGAAAAGAAATAACTGGCTGCTCAGCAGGCAGACTAGATCTGATGATCTTTTTTTTCTAAGAAAACACTGTAACAATATTAAAATTTTGATAGTGGCACTCGATCTCCAGCGAGAAGACCGTCAATCTCCAGCGGAACACTTATAATCAAAAGGTGACAATCATGCTTTTGATATCCATAAATAAGTAAAGCTTATTTTGAATTATCTGAAGGAAATTTTTTCATTTTCTAAATTTGTTTCATTTTCTTAAATTGTTAAACTACATTACAAAATAAAATGAATTTAATTATAAATTTTTTAATTGACTCATTAAAAAATAAATTAATAAATATTTGTGTTGATGAACCTTTAGTTTTGAAGTATTTCAAAAAGCCCGCAGATGAAAGAAATCGCAATAATTTGGTAGACATCCTATATACATATTTCTATACATAAGTGTATATATAAATGTATAAACGTGTATAAAAAAATGGAAAAGAGACGTTTATATAAATCTATGAGTATGGTCCCGCACGGCGCAACAGACAGGTCGATCCTGTCGATCCGTATTGAAAAGTTGTATGAATTAAATACTATGTAGCTAAAATAAGTATTAAAGCTGCAAAAATAGTGAAAGTGAAATATACCTGTGAAATCATTGCTGGGTAAAGAAAACGTATATTAAATAAAAGAGGCACACGGACAACAATTCTTAGGATCGCAAGACCAACCTGTTCGCACGATCGAGCTCTTTGAAGGCTCGTAAATCGCATAAACGTACAAATGATCTTTATACGATGTGTTGATCATATTCTCCGATTTCGAAATTGATTGTGTTACTAATCTTTTTTACGCTGTCTGTAATCAGACAAAACAAGCAAGCGCAAATAAGCGCGAACGAAAAAGTTACTTCAATCACAGTCATCTTTCGTGCATCGTTGAAGCAAGTTATTTATTCGCGTTTGTTTGTGCCCACTTATTTAGCTTGAACCCGGCTTAAGACACGCGCGAAGCGGTTGCGAAATACGGAGGATACTTTGTACTTTATCGGATTCATAACGTAAATCTTTCTTGTCACATTTGTTGAATTATTCTTTACATTACATAAATATATTATGTAAAGTTTTGGTAAAATATTGAATCTTTCTAATCTATCACCAACACGCCATCCTATTAAAAATGTTAACAATGATCAACGAGTCAACAACTGTCTCCCTGCTATGTAAGATACTTGTGCGAAAAATTAATTTTCACATCCATATTCGTGATCACGGGCGAATTATCTGGAGTAACAGATAATTAGTCTATCATCATAAGCACCTAAATGCTCTCAGATAACCCATCTTCTGAAAATTGTTTCGCAAACACTAGTAACGAATGCGCGAATTCGGTTTGCGTCCTCATTTATCGTCGAAGATGATACGCACAGAAATTCTCTATTTATCTTTCAAATAAAGTCCACCACACACGAATGGCATAAACGTTATACTATAAGGCCACTGAAGCAATAAATATTTGACATAAAGACGCCATATTTATTTACATAAGATGCTCATTAGGCAATATGCTTATGCAGCCTATGTCATTTTGTGTGATGGGTTTAAAAAAACAACATCTACAAAATTATGGATAACGAATGATAATCGTATCATAAGAATAAATTGAAAGTCTTGAACTACTTTCCGTGAGCTACATGCATGTATGTTTCGTAATATGCAAAAAACTGAGATACATTATATTTGATCGATGTAAGAGTCTTAACTTAAGAACGTTCTCTGATTGCAGTGTTCAATCTAATGAGCACATTAGTGCTCACCATTATGAAAATTTTTATAAAAATTTATTTCACTTTTATATAGTACAAGATATTCCATAAGTGTTTATACAGTGTTTATAAGTTTTTTTATACAATATAAAATGCCTCCTATCTTCGCTATTGCCGCCGGTCGAAAAAATAGTGATTTTATTTACTTCGCTTCATGATTTTTAAAAACGAATACCGGAGCCATATTCAGACAAATTTCGTATTATTCCTTGTGATATCAAGTTTTATGTCTCATTGTTTCAAAAAATTGTTAAAAGAAACTTTTTTACAGAATAAAAAGACCACTTTCGAATAAGCTTTAGGGATTGTGTGTGTGTGTGTGTGTGTGTGTGTGTGTGTGTGTTTGTGTGCGCGCGCGCGCGCGTGCGCGTGTGTTTTAAACCAACTTTGAAATCCAACTTTGAAATGAAATGTTTCCGATTTTTATTCCTGCTCCGGGTATTGTTTTAAAGCACATATGGGACACTAATAAAACAAGCTTATTCTGTAAGTTTTTTAAGTTTTAGAAAAATCTAAAAAAAATGGATTTTTTCGGAGAACGTCCTTAAAAATCTAAATTTCACCGATGATATTATCGGATCGTTTAATGTTACATGTGAATTTTTCTTTATGATTACATTTTTTCGAATTTCATCGTATTCCATGTATTTTACATGAATATCAAGATTAAGATCCTAATGCGCAAAAGATAGAAATTTATAGAAAAAACTGCTTTCAATTTACACAAATATTTTTTTGTACTTTCTTGTGCATACAAAAAGGAATTTTGTATCCTAAATATATATATTCGAGTTGTGCATAATTATTATTATATTGGAATGTACTCATAATCTTTGAGAAACAGATCTCAGAATGTCTTAGTTATGCGACTTCTTTGGTGGCATAGTTACAGTGCGGAATAAAATGATAATAATATTCTTACATATTTTTTAAGATTTGCATAAAGAAATACGATCATGTATATATAATTTTTAAGAGTAAATGAATGTTATATTTATAATAAAATACATTCTCTTACAATCTCATTCCAAGAGAATGAAAATACAACTACTGCAAGAAATGTAGAGTATACACATATACATATACAGATATCTAATACAGAATATATTCTGTGTTAAATATATGTAATTATATGTAATTATATCTAATTTATATATATATATATATACATATCGTATAATTTTTAAAATGTATATGTTCATAAAAAACGAAATATATTAGAATTAATTGCGATATTTTTCAAAATAGAAGTTTTTAAGAATTACGCATAAATCTTGCGCAAATCTTAATAAATAGGTAAAAATATTAATACTATTCATTTTTCCTTTGCACTATAAGTCTTGTGCAAAACAACTACGATGATATTGTAGCGCATAGTGATAGATTTTAGATGACAAATTATTATTTGCGCAGTGCACAGTAAAAATGTGATCACGTGAGCTTACAAATCCAAGCAGCAGAGTTATGCGAGCTATTAACTAAAATTTATCACCAATCCCCAGGAAATAAAATTAAACCAATAAGGCTTTCCTAAATTCCTTAAGTAACCCAATATCTTACAAATAAATTGAAACGCTTTGGCCCGTAATCTCTCCGCGCGTTTCTGAGTACGGCTCTCCATTCTCTGTCTTACAAAAAATTAAGATTTAAGATCGGCAACATTTCGTGTTAAATAAATTGCATTAAATAAAAATTAAATTATTTGTAAATATAAATTGTAACAATGCAAATTTTGAATTCACATAAAAATGCGAGGTATGTAAACGAAAAATCGTTGAATCCTGTAGTGGTTTGAAATGCGATTAAAAGATGTCTCTGGAAAATATTTGTTCAAATTTGTAAAATTTTCGGAATCATTTTCATGATTTGTACATATTCGTGCAAACATTGGAAAACATAATATACCTACATCTCAAATCTCTCATTTTACAATAGTAGCTTTAAACATTAACAGATCTATGTCAACTCATATTCCATAACATGTTCTGTAAAGTGAAGAACTAAACATTTTTACGTTGGATCGGATTTAATGTATGCAGCTTTTTAACTTTAACCCTCTGTATGCGTATTAATTCTCCACCGATAAAGTTGGTCTGTAAAGACAAAGTCAATACTTAGATTATGAATTCTGGTAAATAAATTTAAATCTATAAAAAACAAGTAAAATACAATTCAACTTCTATCATGATAAAAACTCATTATTAAAGTTTCCATAAGTATACAAGAATTTTTTTCAACTTTTTATACAATCCGGAATATAAAAATTTGTAATTAAAATTGAAAGACCCAATTTGCTGATGGAAGCTTAATAATCAATATGATTGACGAAGAGTTAATAATATCGGATAACAATCAAATTATTAAACATTAGAATAAAATAGAAATAAAATATCATTTAAAAATCATTGATCAAACTATCTTATTTTAAAGTAAGGTCGGTATTCATAGTCCGTTCTTATTTTAAGACATCTTTAGTAATTTAAACATTATTTTGCTTTTAACTTGATTTAAAAAAAGACATGACATTTTAAAATTAAAGGAAAAAATAGATTAATATTGATAGATAAAAATAGATTTATATTTAAAACAATCTTAAGTATAGTCTTAAGATATTATTAGAGTTCGACTGAAAATATTCACTACGTGTCAGTTTCGACTGAAACCATATAGCTCTTCTTCATAAATATTAACTTAAATATATATAATTATTGTTTCAATAATGATATTTATGAAGAAAAAGTATTTATATTCTTTGGTCAAAATTGACACACAACTGAAATTTCAGTTTTCGATTTTGGCTAAAATATAATTATTATTTCAATAAATTATAATATTTATGAAGAAAATTAATATGATATATAGGCATGTCTATACATTCAGGCTTTTTAAAAGTCTCCCTATTTTTAATTTTGATTTCGGTTTTGATTGAAATTGATTGTAGCCGAGTGTTCCGATTTCGGCAAAAGTTTCGGTCGGACTCTAGATGTTCTAAACCAATCACAGAGCACACTAACATCTTAAGACATTATTTAAGATAAATTGAAATAAGAAACAAATTGTGAATACTGAGTATAGAATTGGCTCAAAGAGGGTGAAAGAGAAAAGCTGCGAATTCGAGAGGTTTTCAAGATCCCCCTAAAAGCTTAGACCTCATACATTTGTTTAATACTCAGAAAGTATTCCCCTTCCCTCTGCCCTGTGACAAAGACGCTTAAGATGCAGAGGAACCTTCGTCGTAGCCTATCTTTTGATGATGCCGTTTAAAGTGCACGGTCAGATTTCCGCGCTGCCGCGCTTTATACGGACATTCTGGACATTGGAAGGCCGGCGGCTTGCCGCCGCACTCGACCATCTCGTGGCGACGCATCGTGCTCTTCCAACGGTAGCCTTTACCACAAAAACGGCAGCGGAACTTCCGCTGTTGTTCGTGCGACACACCAGTCATGAAGACAACGCTGAGGTCATGCGGTTGCGGCAGCACTTCGAACGAATCCGGAAACACGACCTCGCGAGTGGACACAGCACGGCCACCGCTGTTGTCACCGCCGCTGCTGTCGTCGTAGCTGTTGTCGCCACCGACGACATTGCTGTTGCTGGCACGTCTGTTTGCCATGGCGATGTTGGCCCGCGTTAACATCGTTGATGCTGACGCACGGTACCCCTTCTTCGTTGACGGCTGTTGCGGTTGCTGCTTAAGGTCGGAACGCAGCAGGGATAATAGCGCGCCCATGCCTGTAACAGGGACCCAGCGCCGGCGGAGGCGCGAAGGTGGTAAAGAGATTAAATTTTTGAAAAAAAATATAGTTAGCTTGCTGGCTCGCTCGCCCGCTTACACGTCTCGCACGGTTACAGGACGAGATTCCGAATTCGTCGTTATTATTGTCGTTCGCCTTAATCAAGATCGTGCTTGTGATGATGTGGCCAAGTTATTCCACTAATCTATCAAGACTAATAGTTTATCTGAGAGATTATTATTATTATTATTATTAGATTTCTTCCGTAAAATAAATTTAACATTTGCAAACACATTTTATTCGTTTTTCTTCGATTAAATCATTATTCGTTTAAGTCACTACCTTCTTTGTAAAATAACTTTGCCACAAATTGAGACCATGACTTGAATAACTTAATAGTCATGGATAACGATTTCATTTCTTTTTTTGACGATGATAAAAACATACGAAAAGAATAAAGGAAAATAAGGAAAGAAGAAAGGAGAGGAGGAGGAGAGGATAAAGATGTTTTTCCAAATGTGTTTGTATGCGATTAACAGAGATCAGTGAGATTAAACCCGTAACCAACCCAACACACAATGTCAGCCAATAGCCCGAAGATAAGTGCGCCCAAAATCAAACTTCGCCAAAGATACGTGGCTATGTGAAGAGGCGTGAAATAAACTGCGTAAGGCGGGAATGATGGATAAGAGGAGGCTCTAAAATCACTAAGTTTAACTCATAAACAATTTCTTTCACAATTCAAACATATCTTCACAAGCGATTCACAGTAAAAGTAACAATGTGATATTTATCAAATAATAGATTTCTCTCGCGAATTATACACAGCCCCTCCTCAGCTCCAGCCTTTCCACCTCAAATGAGAAGACACCAGTTTCCAACCCTCCAAACAAGATACCCAAAAACAAGATGCGACGATGTAGAACGATCTCGCGTTGAACCAAGTTAAAATCGAAAAAAGAAACGATTATTTTTTAATGTACACCCGAAGATTTATATAATATAATGCGATATATATAATGTTCATACACGTATTCATACATGTATTAAGAAAAGTATATATCGGCAACTGTACACATGTATATGCATATTATACATAAATTTTAGAATACCCGTGAAGGCGAGACGAGATGAAATAACAAATTAACAAAAATACAATTTATTTATTAACTTATGTGCATCGATCAAAAACGTAACTGAACTCAACCTGTCGATACTCAACATGAAAAAGGAAAACAAAAAATTTTCTCTCTCTTTCTCTCTTTGTATGTTTTTTTTATCTCGTTGAAATCCCATGTACGAAGAGCATGTGCTTGGGTAGACTTCTCCTCGTTAATAATCTTGTTTGACAGATCGGACACAGCAATCTCTTCTTGCCGCAGTCGTATTGTATGTGGCGATTTAATGAACTCTTATTCTTGTAGCTGCGTTCGCAGTACATGCAAGGGAAGGGCTTCTTGAGAAAAAACATGGTGGACCCAACAGATTGACCTGAAACAGAAAATCACAGACGACATCTTAGTGCTTGTTCTGATTTTAATCTGTGAACGATCGTAAGGAGCGTGCGTAATAGACTTCCGATAGCTGAGTTTCCATTGAATGGTTGAGCCAGATCCTGCTGAATCAAAGATTTAAGATTGGTCGTAGAAGAGATTCATTGATGAAATATTTACGTCATGATAAATTGTCAAGCTTCAAGATTCGGGCTCGGCCATCGAGCTTCGACGAGCAATCTGCGAAAAATTATCGTGTCAATAATAACATCGTCAGAAAACAACCAAGATGTAAATTCATAACATCCACATTATTCCTTTTTTTTACTTGGCTTTCACAATTCTATCTTGCTGAAAAAAAAAAACTTCTCGATGAAGGAGGATTAAGATAATTGGTTAATTTCGATGCTATTAAACACATTAATAACACTAAAATATTAATGTTCTACATCTATCATCCTAAGTGCACAACTAATGGATTAAGATAATAAGACATATTATATTTCATATAAATATATAAATACGGAAATGTTATACATATTGTTCTACATATAAAATATTTCCGCATTTATAATACATTTCTGCATGTATGTAATTTCTATATATATAGCATTTTTTCAGGCTTAGGAATCATTAATTACGTGATTTTTTAAAATAAAATCACAGTAGTTCTAAAGAAAATAACATGATAAAGTTTCTTTTTAATTATTTCTATAAATTTATATATTATTGTACATACAGGAAATGAATGGTATGAACAAAAACAATTAAATCAAATTTAATAAATGACACCTTCGAATCCAAATCGTTAATTAAAGTTAAATAATAAATACGGTATAAATAAAAGCGGTCTTAAAAATGCTCTTTTTTTTGTATATACATAGAATATATTCTATACATATATCTATACGTATAGAACATAATTCTTAATATATATTTATTATCAAATTATTTCTTCATGATTAAATTAATAAAACTTATGGGAAAGGAATATTTAGTTTCATTAATAAATAACGATACATTTTATCTGTTTTCATGCTTCGTACCACAATAAAATAAGATTTATTTTTATAAAAAATATTCCAAATATAACAATTGGCACCTCCAAAAGGCGTTTCATTGAATACAGTCAATTGCAAACTCGGTCCATATTCAGATCTTGATGTTGTGCAACATCTTGTATTGGATCTGCCGGATAAATTCGCCGTTGCCGGAAGTAAGAAGAATTGGCCAACATTCCGGGCTCTCGCGTACGTGTCGATGCAGCGACTTCCTCCATTTGTATGTCTTCGAGCAGGCCAGACAAGTATTGCACTCTGAAAAAGAAAACAATACGTAGGTTTGTCAGCGACTTCGATCAGAACACACGAGAAACATCAACGTCTTTCGGACAAATGTGAACGGGTCTCGGCTCGGTTTCTAATTTTCATCACACCATGCTTCCCGGTATATAACAAGATCTCTTGTTCAACAAACAGTTCGATAATGTAAATCGCAGAGCTAATGACACAATAACAAATAATCAATTTGAATATCGATACTTTTAAATTTCAATTATAACACAGTGGGATTATTCAAGTTTAATAGAGGACAGCAGTTGTTTTATGAGAAAACAAATTAATCCACTTTTTTAAAATAAAAAGCGCATTGGTAGATTATATTGGATACGGTTAACAATTCAAAAGATGAAAACATATAAATTTACATGATCAATAGTATATTAGTAACACCTTATTGTGTTACTAATTATGCATGCACAATCCTGCTTTTAGTGCCGTTAATAATAATATATAGAAAAATTTGCTCTTACTTCATCTCTTTAATTTTGCAATTAATACATATTTATTTTAACGAAATATAACGATATAAGAATGATATTATTTCTCGCAAAAATAATAGTTAGCTTTTGATTTGTTTCTCAAAAGACAGAGATCTCGTAAGTGAAAAATAGAGTTAGAGTAATTATTCATACTTTTTTTTCTAAACAATTTGGCACTTTAGTTAAAAAAAATTAAATTTCTCGAAGCTTAAGAGTACAAGTACGTATTGGTTTTATACACATCCAAGTAAATATTTATTTACAAAGGCATTCATGCAGAAATTTACACTATTTTACAATTCGCGTCTTACGAAGATTATGCGGCTACTAAAGGGATTGACAAGTGCACGTGAACGCTCGAAATGCAAAAGTAAAACTTGTAGAGTTGTTAACGTTTCTTAAATCTTATTACACTTGATAGAATTACTGGGCGACTATAGAAATATTGTTAACAGTCTTGTATATTTAAAATTTAACTTTGGTTTCCCCGTTCTGTTGTCCCCTGACTACATCATCACCATCACTCCTACCATCCATTTCCGGAACTCTCAGCCCTGCTCAAAGCCGTGCTTCGTTCGCATATGCTTCAAAAGGTTGCAATGTAACTTCGATCTTTTTGGACAATATAGGCATTGATATTTCGGCGCTTTTCCACATTCCTCCCTCATATGTCTCGTCAATGAGCTGTAATACACGTACATGTTTCCGCATTTTTTGCAGGTGTGCAGGTTGGTCTGATTCCCAGGGAAATAATCTGCAAAGAAAAATTACATATCCGGGTTAATACAAATCGTTTAAATTGATTTCATTTCGATAGTCGCTGATATTCGCCAAAGTGTTATTTTTTCACGAGTTATTTTTACAGATTTACAGAAAAAAATAATTAAATTTTTCCCAATCGTTATGATTATTATTGATAAGAAATATTTGATAATTTGTAAAATATCGCATAAAAATGAAACTAAACTGGCATTTTCGAGTACAGTAACTTAGATCGATTAATCCAAAAATATCATAACTTCGTCCAATCGGAAAATAAAATAGAATATGTGATGTCATTAATCCGAATCTGAATTTGATTCAAATCTACTGCCTCGAAAATGCTATTAAACATTTGATTTTTCATCAAACATAACAACATAATATAGTACAAAAATCATGATTAAATTATTAATATAAAACTAACAGAAATTATGTAAAATTATTAATATTATCTCAATATTTTTATTTTAGACAATATTATATGTACAGAATTTGATTTACATTTAGTTTTAATTTAATTCAGAATTATTTTAGAGAAAATAGGATTAAAATTTCAGGTAGACTAAAAAAATGAATCGAATATCAATGACCAATCCTCTCATTGTTAACCGAGTATGTATTAATATTTCTCGTAAAAACACACTGGAGGAGAAGAGCGCACACGGAAAGCCTGGATCTACGCACCTTTTATATTTTTACTTTCTTCATATTCTTCTTGTAAATAGTCCAGCCGTTCCTGTCGGCGTAGACCGGATTATATAATTGTTAAAAACAAAGACAGAATAAGCACGAAACAAATGGCAAAGCAAAATATAAACTTGCGATGAACATAATCGAACTGTCTCATGCATTTATTAGTATCCCTCATTATTAATCTTGACGCCACATAATTACTACACCTTAACCATTTTTATCAGTAGACGGTAATTTTTTTGCTAATTAACAAATCTCTTAATAAATTTTCTCGTATGCAAAGAAATTTTCATTGTGACATTCTTTTTATCAAGAAAATATCAAATATTAAATATATATTTTCAATTTTTTTATTTTGAAAATATTTAGTTTTCTAGATCTTTTCATATCGCTTTAATGCCTAATCTGGATAATATTGAAAACAAGTACAAAAATATTAAATTTTACAGCAAGTATTTTGTATTAAAAAAAATGTTATACTGTGTAGTGAAAATAATAATATGCACATACCGTGTTGATTGAATAAACACTGATAGTCACTCGCGGAATTTTATTAGTCTATAAAAATAAAAGCGAGTCTCTATCAGAAGAAGTTAATCTCATATTAATTTAACAAATTTAATGGAGAATAGAAAAAGATCATGTCACAAAAATCTGTTATAAATATAAGTAGTATATTAACATTCCATACTTTAGAAAGACGTGTATTATAATTTCTACAATAATCTATCATAAAAAGATATGACTTAACGATAGTTTTGCCTTAGACAATTATTTAACAATATAATCTATAACGTTGCATATTTGTGTTAATGATAAACTTATTTTACATAGCAAAAGGTGCTACAATATCTGAAATTTCATAATATTTTACGTATAAAGCACCGAATATCTTTCGAATCATTTTTATTATTATAACTGTGAAACATGATAAGTTTCAACACAAATATACTTTTCATTATTTACAACATTGTATTGCAAACAAGTGTCACGTTTCATAAGGACTGTTGAATTTAAAAAAAATTTCATTTGTTCATAACCCAAACGGCACAAAACGTTTTTAAAAAAATTTAAATGTTTTAAAATTCGAAAATATTTTTAGAACTATATTTATGTCCAGATTATATCGAAAAATATTATCAAAAATATTTTTAAAATATTGCACACAAATATATTCAATAATTGTAAAATCTTTTGAGAATATTTCTGGAAAAATAATTTCTTTTCTTCTGGAAATTTTAAAATATTATTAAAAATATTGCTGATATTGTTAAAAATTGCCACAAAAGTTTTCAAATACTTCTAAACCTGTTAAGACATTTTAAATATTATTAAAGATAATTATTTAAAAAATATTTTTTAATATTAAAAAAAAAATAAAAATTTTTTAAAATAGGAAAAAAAATCATTTTTTTAAAAACATTTCTCAATAAAAATTTTGTGCTGTACGGGAAAGAAGCAATATTAACATCAATACGCGAAGTGATAAGAGAATTTCTTCAGTAATCACTCGTCGAGTTAAATCTTAGCAACCGTGTTCCTTCTTCAAGTGATTCAATAGATTAAACTTCATCGGCATGATGTTGCGACAGTACGGACAGGTATACAAGATTCTGCCACATTCCTCTCGCACGTGCCGGTTCAGAGCCATCCGCGACTTGTACGTTTTCTGGCATTCGCAGCAAGTGTGGAAACCTGAAACGGAAGAAAGAAAGTCATCTTGAATAACTGTCTTAATACTCGTCACGACAATTAATAATGCTCTCGCCCTCACAAAAGCATTTAGCATCGACATTAGCATTCTGCGTATACATCCAATTTTTTCTGTGTCGTACCGGGTAGCTCGCTAAGCTCTTGAAATCCTACCAAATCCTTCGGGCGATCTGAAACAGAGAGCGCATTCAATCATCTATTAGTAGCGCTCTGAAAAAATATACCTAAAGGAAAACAGAGGCGGCATTGATCAATTCTGAAAGAAACAGCAATGGATAAAAATTTTACATTGAAAGAAATCAACAATTATAAATATTCTGCAAAAAATATAATTAAAAAAATCTTTAAAGTAGTGAAAAAATTTAGCTCATCAAAATAAGATTTATATTATGTTATAATTGAGTAAAACATCGATTTGAGATTCTACTGAAACGATGAGGGAAAAGTGAAAGAATCGCCATATTTAATATATCGTATTGGTTTGCTTAACTGAGAATAAGACCGTCGTTTCGCTTTAGATGCTTTTATGATACTTTATTATTGATATTACGAAAATACATGCATTTATCAATACTACGGATTATACAATATCTTTTACAGATAAGCGGTCGGCACTTCGTACCGAGATAAAATTTTTAGATTGTATGTGGCGAAAAAGAGAGAATCGATAGTTTATAGTGTTGTTGCAGCAATATCTATCATCAGATCTCAATACTGATCCTCGGTGAACAAAATATTCATTTATAGTATACTTTGTTCTTTCCAATACTTGGCCTTAGATGCAGTGATGGGAACATTTCCTACTCCTCCAATAGGATATCATATTCTTTAAGAAAAAATGCATGGTTTATAGCATTTAAAGATTTATAATAATTTAAAGCATAATACAGATGAGAGATAATCTTCTAAGCCTTATTATTGTCATTCAGTCTTCTTTCTTTTACGGTTTACCGTAGATTAAACGCTAATCGTTACATTGGTATATGAATTATCGCATTATATTTCTGTATATCTCAATCGCGTTATTATGATATATAATTACATAATAAAGTGTTGGGGAGGAGAAAGATATACTACAAATGACGATTTTCATTTCTATTTTTCATTTATAAATTTGTATGCACCGTTCATCTGTGAGATCTGAATCCTTTCACAAAATGCGCCGATCGCTGATTACAAACTAACGCAATATGTTGAACTATTCTATGATAACGACTCGGGAACTACCTCATCGCCTTCGTAGCGAGTTTAGGAAAAATATATTTTTTGAAGAGAACGCTTTCACGAGATTTCTAATCGGGACTACGTAGAAAACGGTCGTCGACGTCTCGAAATGACTTGCTCATAAATCTTTGCATTTTGAAGCTGCAAACTTTTTCATTTCTTGAGAACGGTTTGATAGTTAGTGGCAGTATGGCACACATGCCACGAAGAATCGTAACGACGACTAAGGCAATTTGACAATTCCTCCCCGATCTAGATCGCCGTAAGTCGTTTAAGTATTCGGCGAAGTAACTTTGAAGTGCTGCTCTGCCTGATGAGCGTGCAGGATGAAGGCTTTGAAGGCAGCAAATGGGCACAGCGGACATTTGAATTGCGGTGGTTCACATTTGTGTTTCAAATAGTTACTCCACATCTTGTAGAATTTGCTGCACATAGTGCAAGTGTAGCCAAGAACCTGATCGCCCATGTACATCTTCCGGTAAGCTGGAAACAGAGGAACCAAGTTAGTTAGTTAAGCGAAAGCTAACTGCGCTGTTCAAGCCTCGCAAAAGAAAAGGATTCAACAAAAACAGCAGTATCAGGATAGTACGATGAAAGCACTCGAATATCTAAGGCGACGAGTTTGATTTATGAGATGTAATCATTTCACGTTGAATATATATGTATATATATATATATATATATATATATATATAAAGATACAATGAAAGAAAGACAATTCGAAACATTCATATCAGCTAAAATAGAAACAATTAATGTCTACATCAAGAAATAACTTGCCTATCAATGTAATAAGTATAGAGATATTTGAACTAAATTTAAACAGAATTTACATAAAACGTGAAATTAATTAAATATGTAATCGATATCTCATAAATCCAACTAAAGATTCTGATTATCTTAGACGAATATTTCTTGCACAAGAAGATCGGAAATGTGCTCTTTCCGGAAGCTTGATGCATCCTTTAGATTTAAAAGCCATCCTAAAAATCAACGAAAGCTCGGAAAATTTTGCAAATATAATTCACACAAGGACAACTACTCTATAAGTTCTAGAAGGAGCCTGATTCGAAATCAGGAGGATTAGAAACTAATTTACCAAGCCGCCAAACATATTTCTATTATATAGAATATAAAGCACTCATTGCTGAAATAATATATATATATATATATATATATATATACAAACATTATTTCTCTTTTCGATATCCTCATGAGATATCATGAAACTAAAAATACAAATATTAAA
>Ga0157363_1003241_pt1 | contig 14648 bp, 6 predicted proteins | sample AttsexASBM1_FD_111477 | JGI IMG/M metagenome (GOLD analysis project Ga0157363, IMG submission 111477) | Fungus gardens microbial communities from leaf cutter ant in Ribeirão Preto, State of São Paulo, Brazil - Atta sexdens ASBM1 | ecosystem: Host-associated > Fungi > Mycelium > Unclassified ...
AAAAAAAGCTCAGAACTTTTTTGTACACCTAATAATTTCTCATAAATTTGAAAATTTTTATTAAACTATTAAAATATTTATGTAAAAACGCTCAAGTTGATTGCTAAAATGTTGAAACTTTCTGTAGCATTGCGTATTATTATTACACTTGAATTTCCTACAAAATTATTTTGATATTCATCAAAATAATTATGTTTGGCCAGCAACAAAATTATTTTCAGATTTACATCTATCTAAATTTTTAGATATTTTAGCAAAACGTTTTCTTCATGTTATGACATAATTAGACAAACGAAAAAAATGATTTTGCTAAAATATCTAAAAATTTAGCTAAATACAAGTCTGAAAATGATAAAATTTTATAGGATTACCAAAATTATGTAGGATGCTCAAGTTAGTTGCTTGAATGTCAAAATTTTTAACAGCATTGCTCATTATATGTCTCACTTTCCTACATAATTATTTTGTTGATTCAAACAAATTATTGTATTTCGTTGAAATCAAATTTGTATTTTGTTGAATTTTTAAATATTCAGCAAAATCGTCCTTTCTGTGTATATTTATCCCAACAAGTGTACAATTTTTTATAAAATGTACGATTTTTTATAAAAGTGTTCAATTTTTTATAATTAAATCTGGCGTTCCATTTTTCGAATAAACTTTAGCTCTCTCTTTCTCTCTCTCTCTCTCTCTCTCTCTCTCTCTCTCTTTTTCTAACCCTCTTACTCTCTTATATTCTTACTCTTTTACTATTTTGTTTATCCATTAGATAAATTATCACATAGTTTATCTGAAGAAAATAATATTAAATAAAAATTGACAGTGATAAAACTTTTTTCTGTATAATAATATTTAATAATATAAAAGCTTTACAGAAAATTCATTTTTAAAAATATGTATTCCTATTACGGATTAAATTAATTATATATTCTTATGATGCTCTCTCTCTCTCTCTCTCTCTCTCTCTCTCTCTCTCTCTCTCTCTCCCTGACGATCGCCCAAGTCGCCAATACATCGATTCCGAGTGCGTCTATCGTTATTCTTATATGCGTTTAACGCGCGTGATTAGCAATTTAATGAAGCCTCGTGGATCATTGCATCAAAGATGCAAGAAGTTTTAAAAATAAACCTATAGCCCGCTAGATCGAAACAAGTTCCGGAATCTCGAATTTATTTAGATGTACGTTTACTTTGTCGCTCCAATAATCAATCGAGCGAGTGCTCGAGATCGTAAAGATATTAATAACGGTTTCACGATCGAGAATATTATATAAGCTTATCAGGCTCGCGGGCAGCAATGAGTTATTTACGATATTATTTATAGGTACGTAATACATATGGATGCAATCGCGATAAGGCCAATTTCAATTCTGTCACTTCTGATATCGTGACTTTTGATACCGCCGCGTGCATGCGACGCGTCGATCGCGATGGTTTGCGGAATAAACGGCCAGTACATTCCCCACATTGTCAGTAATTACATCCATTGACGTCGATGCTTCCTATTTTTCCTTATTTTTCTCAACATTATTCATTCTCGTCTCTCTCATCTTCGTTCGCAATTGGCCGAGGCGGCGATAAGCGGATCCATGGATGGTAAACGGATCGTGGCGGAGGGAGTTCGGAGATCCGCGCTTTCGAAACTCGATGTTTGAAAATTGCGCGAATTGCGAGCGGCAAATGAGCGCTAACGAACCGCCAACCTGCTCGAGTAAACGGATAGCTATTGACATAAGTATGGAAATTTTTCATCAACGACCGTGTTTGGGTCGACGAACGACGCGTTGACTTCGAAAAGATTGGGATCACTGTGTGATGCACACGGTGGATCTGATAACAACGAATAATGCGTCGAAAAATGCGCAGTTTTTTAGCCGCATGTTACGAATATAGGATTACCATATCTGCAAAGAAAGAATGATTTTGTTAAAGCAGGCTTGTCCAATTTGAGCTCCGAAGCCAAAACGCAAAACCATCGACGTAAAAAAATTCAATGTAGGCCTGAGAAATTTTTCTCCTACTTTAAACCTTAGTTTTAAAACGTATGTAGACTCTAAATATGACATATGTAGACTCTAGAGATTTATAGGTTCTAATGAATGGAGCTTCTACGTTGAGCCTGTAAATGTTATTGCAAGATTTCCTATTTTTAGGTTTAAAAGAATTTTTCTAAATAGAAGCTGTAGATTAAGTAATATTAAAAGAGACCCTATTTAATACAAGTATCAAAACAGATTTATAAAGTTTAATTGAGGCAGAAAGAGATTCAAAGTAAAAAAATAAATTTCGACTCGGGAGATTTTAGGAACTATGAAGTGTTGATAAGCGTCGCTCAGATGCATGTCCCTGAAATCTTAGCCACATTGAATTTTTTTGTGTCGATGGCTTTGCGGTTTGACTCAAATTGAACAGGCTTGTGTGCTAACGCATCTAGTTAGATACAGATTCGAAAATAATTTTGTTGGACTATCAAAATAATAATAGCGTAAAAATCACAAATATGGTGAATAATTATATTAAAAGTTTTCATTCTAGCAATCAATTTGTTCTACACAATTATTTTGATGCCCAACAAAATTATTTTCAGATCTGTGTCTAAATTTTTAAATACTTCAGCAAAATCGTTTTTTGTGAATTATAAGAAGAGTACATATAAAGAAAGAATATAATTTTGTTGAAGTATATTATTGTATATATCTAAAAATTTAGCTAGACATAAATCAGAAATTTGTTGGATTAATTTTGTTGGATTAATATCAAAATAATTATATAGGACATTTAATATAAAACATTTTTGCATTATTGTGCGCTCATCATATTTGAGCTTCCTATATTCAATTAATTCTAATCCCAACAAACTTGTTTTCAAACTTGTTTTCTTTTTCAACTCTTTTTCAAGACTTGCTCAATTTTCATTCTTTAGAGCGACTGATTCCATTCTAAAGAATTCAGAGACCTTTTAATTCCAAAAAAAGTACATGTCTTTTTAAAAGAGTATGGCTGGTGGCTGTTGGAGGATACGATCTTCAAGGGGGGGAAATTGTGATAGTCGAAAAAAAGGACCCATCCCACTCCGGCTCCGCCGTTCTCTCGCTTCGTCGTCGGTCCCACGCCGCGTATTTACAACCGTAAAAGCGTGTACGCATAGCGGACAGGCGAGCAAGCAAAGCAAGCAAGTCAGGCAGGCAGGGAGGCAGGCAGGAGGGCAGGCAACATGGTATGCGTTGGCCGCGGAGAGCGAACGCTCGGAGGTCACCATTGACGCAAATCTATCCGAGTGTCACGTGAGCGCGGCCGCTGAAACACAATATACACACGCGATGGACGACAACGGCACGGCCAGCCGCTCCACCATTCCATTAAATCCATGCCTCCTCCATCCGTATATATTATATATTTATGCGACTAGCGATGGGACCGAGCCGGCGTCCGCGCACTGATGATGAGTGCATCTTGAGAATTTTGGCTCGACGAGACTTTACGCCGTGTCAAAACACGGCGTTTTTAATCAAAAATACGAAAAAGAGGAGAACGGGGGAGATTCTATATACGTGAGGCCGATGACTTCTAAGCGATAGTAGGTGATATATTCATGAATAGAATAGGACTGTTCTTGTTCAAACGGCAGAGATCTCTTCTCGGAATAGGATTTGTTAGTCCGGTTCGGTTCGGACGCGATGACATACCGATAACATCTCGCCTGAGTGTCGTTCCCATCGCTATTTCGACGAGGACATCGGGCAGAAGGAAGGACGGGAGGAAGAAGGCGGGAGATATACTGCACTCCGCGGCCCACCCACGTTACGATATAATAGGCAATTAATGGCCGGTGGACCGGCCGATCCTCGCTGAATGCCAATCGGCCACGGGAAGCGCCACGCTGGATGAAGCGTGTTGTTTAACCCTTTGCGCTCTGCCCGGAACGTGCTCCATATGGCAACGTGAATTGCCGGAGAGGTCTCTCTCTTGGCTATAATTAGAACGCCACACTCGTGCAAAGCACGCTAAGTCGTTTTAATACTGTCGATTCGACCTTTAGACACGTCTTTCGTCTCCGATTCTTCCAACCGCCCGCGCCGTTCATGTATGTTTCTCCTGTTTACAAACGTTTCCGAATAACCGCGGCATTTTCCTTCTTTTGGTAATGAAAGATCGTTAAGACACATTCCATATGTATCGTGATAACGTCAGCAAGGACCTTGCGTTAACCTAGTTTCAGTTCTGTGAGATAGAACACAAATGCAGCGCGCATTTTTGAGCATGAGAGCGAGAGAGAGAAAGAGAGAGAGAGAGAGAGAGAGAGAGAGAGAGAGAGAGAGGAGGGAGAATATTCTCTACTTCTTATCATTCTCTTAATTAGGTCAATGTCACCGCACGACGATCCGTTGCTTTCTTTAACTAACCTCGTAACGTCATTGTACCTGTCGACCTAAAGGTTGACTAATTGATTCGTAAACGAGCGAAATAATTTGTCTTAAGTACATGACTCTTACAGAGTCATATTTGCATGGAAAAGGTTTGCTTACGTATCTAAAAATTTAGATATAGATCTGAAAATAATTTTGTTTGACCATCAAAATAATTATGTGTATGACATTCGAATTGATTGCTAGAATGTTAAAACTTTTTGCAGTATTATCATCAACGTTTACACGTCCTGTATAATTATTTTGATGGTCCAACAAAATTATTTTCAGATCTAGATGTATCTAGATGTTTTTAGATACTTATTAGCAAAACTTTCCGTGTGACAAACCTATAAACTGGAAAAAAATACTAAATTTTAATAAATATTTATTGAATAGTTCTATGTAAATATTTACTAGATATAAACATATATTTGTTTGAAAAAAACATTAATTTAGTTTAACTGTCATTTTTTATTAAGTAGATATTAATTTATTATAAGTAAATATTTATTATTTAAAGATATGATAGCTTTAGTTTTGATAAATTATTAAAATTTAGTTAATTTTTTTCAGTGTATATGTTAATTTTTATGTTAACGAGTGGATTGAAAGATATAAACAATATTAAATGAAAATTAATCGAGAAATATTCAACAATAAATAAGTGAAGAAGCCATTCGTTCATAACAGGTTTTAGTGTCTGACATATTTTGGAGTGAATTTTGCAATTTCAAATAAATTATAGCGATTATCGATTTTAAAACACCATCTTAAACTGAAACTGAAGAGTACGTAATATTATACATTAAATTGATAAGCAATTTAATATTACTCATGCTAATAATAATGAGCGTCTTTAAAACATTAAGAATATCGACAAAAAATATCGATGTGCAGTTTGCTTGAACTAGAAATTAAAATTCTAAAAATATTAGGCACTAAAATCTCTAATCAAACATAGCCCTCTTCGCTTTGTGTTGAAAATTTATAAATATTTTGTGCAATAGTATTGTAAGACATAAGATTAGATTTTAAACTAATTAGAATATGAATATTCTTTTGTCATTGTAAGAAAGATACGTACTCCTAAGTGAAAAATATAAATATATTTATATAAATATATTTATATAATTATTTTGTCTTTCTACATTTTTATACTTTTAATCTAAGTGTCACATATCTTTCAAGCTCATTTGCGTTATTATTGTCGTCGATAATGCCAACTCACTAACCGTCTACTAGAAACAGCGGCTTTTTAAAAAACCGTCGCTTTCATCCTCGTCTATCCGCAATTTACTCATCGCAATGGAACTTTATTAAAGTTCCAGCGCGTCTATAGCTCTCCAGAAGAATTCTCAAGGCGAAAAACAAGCACGATGTAACAATGCCTTCGACGTTAATGGCGGATGGCACAATGGTGTTGCAATAGGAGGATTATGCAACGATCAATGTTACACACACGACCGTGCTACGGTATTCAAACTCCGAAAGCAAAACGTTATTCATAAATGACAAAAAGGACAAAAAGATTACAAGTATAACAGGAGAGATAATTTCTCATTCGAAGAAAAATGGATAGCCTTACAAGTTTAATGGAAATATTCTGACTATTTTTGCCTTACAAGTCTAATGGAAATATTCTGGCTATTACGAAAAAAATACACTCTTGGAGATTCGAAATAACACCTAATTGAGTGTTAATTCCCAAATAAACCTCCAACTTGAGGATTAACACTTAATTTGAGTGTCATTTCGGACCGTCAAGAGTGTATTTTTTTCGTAAGGGTTTTGCCGGAAGTTACGACGAACTTTATTTGCTTAAAAGTAGAAAAATACTGGAGGTGTAAGATAAAAAATACATTACAATTATAGTACATCCGTTCAAATGAATCCCTTCCGGTAAAGTAAATACTATTCTCAAGACTGTAAGTATAAATAATTTTCAAGACTTTATACACTTGCATTTTTTATCGCGCTGCAATAAAATAAAGAATTATCAGCGCTAAAGCAAAAATAAATTCTATGAAATGTGTAATAATTTATAAATGATTAAAAAATAACAAATTAACAAATTGCAAAACAAAATTTCCTTTACGAAATATAAAAAAAATATTTTACAATATAACTATACAATAATTGATAATTTATCAAAAAAATAATTATATAAACTTATATAAACTTGCCAGCTCCATAAAATTTATTAAAATTTTACACTGAAAAAAATTTACTAAATCTAAAATATTTGTTTGAAAAGTACTAAGAAAACATTCACTTATTCAATAAACAAAAGATAGTTAAGCAAATTAATTTGTTTTTATATCAAATAAATCTATGTTAAATATTGTCGTAGAATTATTCAAACAAATATTTACTAAATTTAGTACTTTTTTTCAATGCACATATTTGGCGCAAAATGCATGAGCCGGTAAGAAATACATTAAAAATGACTATTTATTTTTCTTTTCCGAAGATATGCAAGTTTTTTACGACTTTAATTACATCGATGGGCATTACGAGTCACAGATCATCTCGTCGAAACGCCTCGATAAACGTGTCGCACCGGGTGTTACTTGCGTGCGTTTTGCGCTCATCGCAGAAATTAAGTCGTATTATCTTCAATCGTCGTACGCCTGCAAATGAAATCCGAGGAGAGCGCGCGTGGCGAAGGGAGGTCTATTATCTTATTTATTCGTGTGCTTACGTATGATTACGATACGCAAATATTCAGCGGTGATCTTCCGTATGATGTGCGCGCGATTTTCTTTTGTCGCCAGAAGAAAGTAATGACGAGATGATTTGTCGAAGTAAAGTATCATCGGAGAACGTATATACTTAATATACTTTCATTACGATAAATTGCATAATCGTATCTTGTTACGATCAGGAAAATATTATTAGACATGAGCAAAATTTATGTAATTTCATGTAGAGGTAATATCTACAACGCAAAATGTAATAGTACACAGATACAGCGTGTTATTTTAAATCAATTATGAAATGATAAGATCCTCGATTGATCATATGATCTGTAGTCTGATGTGCATATATGATGAAATTTATATGATTGATAAGTTTTTCAGTTCAGTTATTTTCAAAGAACTTGATCGAGATATCGAGCAGTTTAACGAGAAAAGAATAATCGAACAGCCGAAGTGTATCGATTATTCAAACTCGAATCGAATTCGAGAGAAATCCGAATCGAACGAGCACTCGATAAGTTTGAATATTTGCGCATTCTCACCTATTCGTTTTGCACTTTTAATAATAAAAAAAAATATAATAAATAACAATAAGACTCCACAAGTATAAAACAATTTAGAATAAATGAAGGTCTAAGAGCCGGTTATGTAACGAAAAATTATTTAATTTAACACATGAAAATGAAAATAATTACATATGTTTAAAAAAAATATATTTATTATGATAAAAAGAGAAGAAAGAAAGAGAAAATAATAATGCCTTAGCACAATTCTCTTTCAGACATTAGTAAAAACAAAATTATGAGACAAAACAAATATATAAATAGTTTTATATACATTTACGAACAATTGCAAAATGAAACTATCATAAGGCTATATCCACACAAACTTGCATAGTCGCATAAACGTATGCATAAAGAAAATTATCCAATTGTATTTCTTTTATAAAAACGCACGTAAAATTGGATAATTTTCTTTATGCATACGTTTATGTGGCTATGCAAGTTTATATGGATATATCTTAAAATCCATTCCAGCAATTGACCAATAACAATTGAATATGAGAAGAATATTTGACTGTTTGTGATTAGTCAATTTTTACAATTGCAATCATTCATAATAACGTTTACGTAATGGGCCTCATAGGTGCGTGTCATTTTATGCACAATATGCATGATACGTCATTTTATTCTTGTCATTTTATTCAACGATGGAACAAGAATAAAATTATGATTATATATGCATTATGCATTATGCATTATAAAACAAAACGCATCTAATAAGATCCCTAGTAATATGCATGTCTAAAAAATAAGATATTATAAAGACATTATAAAGATATTATAAAGAAGACTTTTCGAAAATATAATTCCAAAAGAGATCTAAAAAGCATCATAAAAAGGTCTTCGATCTAGACAATAAATGAAATGTTCAGTAAAAAAAAAGGCACAAACGCCTTAAATTAACCGATGCATACACAACTAATCGTTTGCACTTTTTATTCAAGCGAGAGAAATACACGCTCGGTCTCGCGTTCAAGATTATGTTCAAATTTCCGAGTGTGCTCCAGGTTCATTTTATTCTTATTGTTCACCGAATGAACATAATAACGTGATACCTAGGGAGCACTCAGATGGAAATTTGAAATATTTTGAATTATTTCCAGCCGTTCCAGGGTGAGTAAAAAAAAAAGTGTCGAAGAGTGCAACTACGCCGAACATTCGAGAAGCTGTTGCGGCCCGCGTTACAATTCGATGTATCGCGAATCGCGCGACCCCCGCGACTGCTCGTTTCCTACTCGTACGTTCGATTTCGTTCGACACGAGGGATGTTGCACGGCGCCGCTTCGGGCTCGTAGGAACCGTGATACTCGAAGGGAAGTAGAAACGGAACGTTCGCGGAGTATCCAGAGACAAGGAGGTGAAGTCTTATTAATCAGTCTGACTCTCACCGCACCGGTCACAATTGTTGGTCCTCAGCACCATGGCGATGAACGTGCCGTACGAGGCGATCGGCAAGGGCTTCGTCCAGCAATATTACGCGATGTTCGACGACCCGGCGCAAAGGCCGAACCTCATAAACATGTACAATGTAAGGCGCGAGCGATCCCATCCGTTCCCTGGGGCCGCCGCGAGTCCCATCGTTCCACTTCCTTGCGATTACCCTACCCGGTATTACGACTGACTGACATAACCTTTTCCAGGCGGAAACATCCTTTATGACGTTCGAGGGCTTGCAAATACAAGGCGCTATCAAAATCATGGAGAAATTAACTGTGAGTAAAGTTTCCTTCCACCGTTCTGAAATTGGTTTACAATTATACTATTTATCTTGATGTCTATCCATATTCAATCCATCTTGCGAGAAGTATTTTCCTTCGGGCTCATCAGAAGGTCCTTTTGTAACTAATCTATTCTTCTTATTAATAGATCATTGCTAATGAAGGGAGCATCAAGAATTCAAGAGATTTATTTGTTCAGTTTAAATGTTTTCTTCATAAAGAATGATAATCTTCATAGCTTTTTTATAGGCTTGATATTAGTATACTTTTATAACTTTCATACTTTGTGAGTTTAATATTAGGCGTAGTAAAAAGAAATCAATATTTTTCCATTCAATTTTATGCAAAAATAATGGATTTCTTTTTACTACACTTAATATTTGACTAATTCCATTTGTAAATCTAGAGGTTATTCTGATTTAAAAATGCCATCAAGATTGAGAATTTTGAAATCGAAGGAGATGAACAGAATTGAACCAAATAGAAATGAAATCTAAATAGAAATACAAGATATATATAATAATTGTATGCAAACACTTTGTATTTAATCTTTCTATTTTCAAATTTAAAAATTTTTCTGCTATTAATCGTTATAAATCTAATTAAGGAATGTGTGTATTAATAATAGTATGATTATATTAACTTTCTTTTCTTTTTCAGAGTTTATCCTTTCAAAAAATAAATCGGATAATAACAGCGATTGATTCGCAACCAATGTTCGATGGTGGAGTTCTTATTAATGTATTAGGAAGGTTGCAGGTAAGAAAAATATAATTAATAATAACAAATATTTCATAAAAAGCGTCCAGTATGACAAAATATAATTATATTACAATATAAATAATATCAATTCTTTTCGCTCATATAACTTACAACAAATTAATAAATAGTAAAACAGGTCAATACATTAAACGAGCTATAGTTAGATACTAAATAATATTTCTTAATCACAAATTATAATTTTCCACCAATAAGTTTGAACGATACATTTCGATTATATTTAATTCATCATCAGCCGCAGAAATACATAAATACCCAAATATCTAATTATATTAACATACTATGAGGAACATCTCACATTCGAGTTACAATAGATAATATATATTTGCGATATACCGTTTTTTATAACACGAAGATGAGATGATTCTTAGAAATCTGTTGTATTATCTATTGTAACTCGAATGTGAGATGTTAACATAATTAGATATTTGGATATTTATGTATCTCTGCGGCTGATAAGGACTAAGTATAATCGAAACGTACCGTTGAAACTTATCATCGGAAAATTTAATGTGTGATTAATAAATATTATTTAGTACACCTAACTATAGCTCGTTTAATGTATTGATCTGAGTTTTACTATTTAATTAATTATGTAGTGGAAACAACTTTAAGTTATATTATGTGATAAGAAATATTATAAATTTATACATTTTAAAGTATACGTGAGATTTATGTTTTATATTTATTATAAGCCAATCGGTTCAGTAATTTAATTTTTAATTTTTAATAGTTTCGCAAACTTGGTTTTTATACACGTATTTGTATAAAAAGAGGAATTACTGGATGTGATGTATTTATTAGAAATAAAATAAATTTTAACATATGTGGGAAATACAACTATAGGTAGAAATTACAGACGGGAAACAAGTTCTATAATAAGAGGTTTTTATCAATTACCGAAAAATATTTAGTGATTACTGATGATCGTATAGACTGACGAGGATCAACCTCATGCGTACATCCAGACATTTGTCCTGAAGCCAGTCGGTACCAGCTTTTATGTGCAGCACGATATCTTCAGACTTGCGTTGCACGACACAGTTTAGGCATCAGGTATCGCAAAGTCTCCTTGTCTGATGTTTCATATATTCACTGCATATCGCTTTCATTCCATCTTGGATCTAGCATAGAATTTCTAGAGCAATAGAACTCCTCAATATAACATATATGAATCCCCTATACTAAAAGTCTATGTTACATTTAAAACCAACTGTGATAACATAACATGTGATTTAATTTTGTTAATATTTTTTTATTGTTTCATTTGCAGTTTAGCATTTTTTGCAATATCTTTTACTTATTTTTATTTTCGATTGTTACGTATTTCCTTTTACCAATTTTATTAATCTATTTTACTTAAAAAGTATGTAATCTAAAATAATTATGTTATAAAATATATAAACATGCATGAAATGTATATCTAATTCGGAGATCTCAGATGTGCAAATCACAAACGACAAGTTATCAAGTTCCTGTGAAAGTGGCACAAATGTACGAATCTGGGATCACTAATTGAATTTGATGTATTATGAATAGCTTAATACAAGATTAAATTGCTGAACAAATTGGAATAATAATTAGGCTTTTTTAATTAAGGCTACTTTGTAAATTAACATTTTAAAAATCATATTATTTTTGTATTTTTAACATTGAATTATAATGTTTTGAAGTAATTAACATTAATATTGACATTGCTTTATCATGTATTTAATAAATATCTCTTAATATATATTGTTATATTATAACCTATATAGATTGCGTTTAATTACAGGCAGACGAAGATCCACCACACGCCTTCTCGCAATGTTTTGTGCTGAAACCAATGGGTAATTCATACTATTGTCAGCATGATATCTTTCGCCTTAGTATTCATGATAGCGCATGAACGAGGAAGATCAAGTAAATGCGATGAGCGTGTAAACAGACAAGTTGTCGAGTGATGGACATCCTGGAGATCGCGATTAATAAGTGAGCTACCTAATCTCATCGATAATCTTCTCGTCACAATCACATCCTACCTATCCCTATTCTTTCTATAGATATTACAAGTTTTATATGAAGAATATCTCCGCTTATATCTTGGCCACGAAAAAAAAAAGAGAACGAATCGAAACATCCGATATTACACAGTTAAATCATTTCGTCGGTTTTTTTCCGTATACAACATATATATATACACACACACACACACACACACACACACACACACACACACACACACATATGTATACATACACATCACATATTTATATATATGTATGTTGTCGGAAAAAATAAATTTACATTTTTTAGCTATACATACTAGCACAACATATACACATAGATGTCTCATTAATCGAAGGAGTTTGATTTTTGATGGCATATTATGTCTTTGCATTACTACGCTTTGAAATGTATTGTAACATATTTTACATTTTAAAATGCTGTGTATTTTTGTAATACGAAAATGTTGGCCATTAAATACAAGAATACGGAATTAATCAGACAAGTTGATTATCTATTCCACAGACGAAAATGTAAAACCTTGACTGATTTTCGTCAAACATGATAAAGCGTACAGCTCTATTACAATGTGAATTATCATTATAATAGTGGTATGTAACAGAGTGTTAGATGGTGCTGAATAAATCTCGATGCGAATTTTATATGCATAATACACTTTTAATGTGATATTTCATTATATAATTAAAATTATATAATTAAGTACAAAAGTACTCGTCCTTCATTCTTTCATAGGATTACTTTATGTCGGTTGATAGTTCTAATTTTACAAATACATCAGCAATATTTAACTTTCTACAGATTGCCACGTTTTGCTTGCTCCAATTCAATCGCTTCAAACAACGCTTGGAAATTGCCGGCGCCGAAACCCTAAACAAGAAGTAGCAAATTAAATTTGTGATTATTTAAATATTAATTAATTTTTTGAATTTTTATACCAGTAAATTTTTTGTACATTTATAGATGTGATGCTACAAACTTTTCTTTTAATACTTACATTATGATTGTGCCTCTGTATGACTTCTATAAACAATGTTGGCCGATCTTGCATATTTTTCGTGAATATTTGTAGAAGATATCCATTCTCGTCATAGTCTATTAGTACTTTTAATTTCTGCAAAGCGATAACACAATCGAATTAATATTAAACGCGTTGAAACTTGTACCGGAATTAATTTTAATTCATTATTAATAAAAATACCTGTAGCATATCCAAGTCCTCCACGATTTTCGTGCCACTGGCTTTTAGGCGGTTTCTGAGCATGTCGTAATAACTATCGGGTACGTGAAGAAATTCCATACCTCTGGCACGCAGATTCGTTATCTGTAAAATGCGTGAGAATGGATGTGTGGAGAAACTTATTGCGAGCGTGCGATATTTTTTTATACAATATCTTAATTTATATATATATTGAATTAAAAATATTAAACTCTATGTTAATTAATAAAGATCACAGAATAAAAATGTTAAGAGAATTATGACCAAAAAGTTGGTTTTTAAAATTGCTTTTGTATTGCATAGTTGTATTTTGCAGGATATGTACGTTGTGCATAAATGCAATTTTATATTCTGTGCAGAACGCTTAATTATTTACCGCTGTTATAATGTCATTAGTATTAAGGGCAATATGCTGTACGCCGGCACCGCCATAATACTCGACATATTCCTGAATCTGGGAACGTTTCTTCCCTGGCGCGGGTTCGTTGATCGGCATCTTCACCGTTTCCTCCCAATTCGTCATCACAATGGACCGTAGCGCGGAATATTCCGTATGCAACTGTGAATCGTCTACTGACCAGAATCTATGAAACTGTAAACAGTCTTCGTACCTGAGAGAAACAGAAAAAGAGAAATCTTCATTTAATTTAGTATTTTATTTTTCAGCTTAAGAATATTTTACAACAAGCAGGAATTTGGAAATTTCTAATTTAGAAATCTCGTAAAATTCGATGAGTCAACGTGAACTTTATTTTAAATACGTATTTTATATATTCTACTATTACATTAACGTGTTATTTTACTAATGAAGATTATAATGCTGCTATTAATTGATCTAAAATAAGAGACAAAACCTCCATATGACTTGATCTTAATAAATGTTATCTAAATCATGATTTGAATTTTGAACAACATTCAAGAGATTTTAGCCATTGATCGGACACCTTAGATAATATTATTACCGGCGCGGCAGTATTATAACTTTCAAGCCTTATAACTCAAAAAGTACTTAACGAAAAAACATGTTGTTATAGTATTTTGAAGAGTTATCAAAATAAGCTACAAGAATATGTGATGAAAAATGGGGAATCCATTTAAAAAATTTAAAGTGACCTTGACCTGATTTTAGCGGCACCACCCAAAATCAAATCAATACTCTCTTACATTCGCCTTCAAATCTTACAACTTTTGTCTGAAATATTTTTCTCTAAATTCTTCTAAGCTTTTCTGTATACATGTCTCATTAGTAAAACATG
>Ga0157363_1003243_pt1 | contig 14644 bp, 5 predicted proteins | sample AttsexASBM1_FD_111477 | JGI IMG/M metagenome (GOLD analysis project Ga0157363, IMG submission 111477) | Fungus gardens microbial communities from leaf cutter ant in Ribeirão Preto, State of São Paulo, Brazil - Atta sexdens ASBM1 | ecosystem: Host-associated > Fungi > Mycelium > Unclassified ...
GAGTTAGGGTAGGTGTGTATATGTTATGTATATATATATGTGTGTGTGTGTGTGTGTGTGTGTGTGTGTGTGTGTGTGTGTGTGTGTGTGTGTGTGTGTGTGCGTGCGTGCGTGAAGAATAAAGCTTTTCTTATCTTTAAGTCGATTTACAGTTGACTAAAACATAGTAGACTAATGGCCAACAAATAGTCAACTTATCGATTCATAATGGACTGTTGAAAGTCGATTTTAAGTCAACTGGGAACAGTTGATTTTAAGTCGACTTTCAACAGTCGACTATAATATATGCCGACTGGAAAAAGTCGACTATAAGTTGACAAACAGTCATTTGTTGTATGGGAAGTAGCGAGTTACTTCCATTTTTTGATTAGAAATAATACAAATTGAAATAATACAAATTTTTATGTATTTAAGTATAAAAGGAAAGTATTAGATGTTTTAGCCTACACATATTACACACACATGCGCGCGCACACTTACACAAGCATGATTTATCATTTCTTTTTATTAACGAATGCTTATTTACTGTAAATAAATCTTTAATTGGCATACTCACATAAACATTTGTTGAAATTTGTATTATGTTTTCTCAGTGTATAAATAAAATTTTCGAAAATATTAAACTACAATTTAAAAAGTACATCATAAATAATCGAATTCTTTTGCGCATTATATAAGTACCTGAAAATATTTCAAGCAGAAAAATTATAAAAACCGGATATATCCGTAAATCTCAGAAAATAAGAATATAAAAATAAAAAAAAAGATATTTCCTATAAAAGGATATTTCCTTCAAATTCACTTCAAAAATTGCCACCAAGATTAATCCTGATAAAACTATTATGCCTCCAACTGTTATTCTTCCAACTCGTTCTACTTACCGCGAAAATTAAGTTGAAGATAAAAAGGATGTATTTGATAACATTCATTCCACACGATTCCATGATGTTTCTTCGTATTTGTCGTTAAAATTAATTAAACTTTACTTTGATTTTATTATTATTATTATTGTTCCGAATTAATAATTCGCGGGAACTTAAAAATTCAGACATATAGTCGGTTCAGTCGGTCGGCTTGCGTTCCGTGCGGCAACCGTACAGTCAATGAGAACGATCTAGATGGTGCTCCTTTGTCCAAGTCTATAGGGAAGGTTTCGATCGAAATCCTCGGCTTCGAGGCTACCGAAGGCGGGAGCGCGGTTTCCAGGTCGAAATCCTGCGTTACAAATTCGTTATTGGTGTGTAGTTCTAGGCGAAGGTGATTGTCGACGGTAACCATGGTCACTTATTCCCTCGCCATTGACACCCCCCAAAGTAAACCTCTAGAGAATGTTAAAAAACACAAAAGATACAATCAATATTTATGAATGTATTATCTTGTAGAAAAAGTTAAGAGTTGTAGAAATAGTTAATTTCTACAATGAAACAATATCCTCCGGTTTGAGTTTATGGTTCTATTCTCTACTTTATGATAAAAAGGGGGAGAGAGAGAAAGAGAGAGAGAGAGAGAGAGAGAGAGAGAGTGTCCTCTTTAATTCGTAATTACCTCGGACCATCGATCTGAAGCAATTCGCTTCTATCACAACATCTCTTCGCTCGAAATTGACGCACGATTCAAAAAATTATATAGCAGGTTTCTTCAGTGGACTTATCTTTATGACATAACTTTGCATGTTGGCAAAACGTTAACAATTTGTGACCTTTTGTAACTTCATATTTGTATCTAAATTAATTAAATTAATAATCTTTTTAATAAGTTTCTTTAGATGTAGGCTTTATAAATCAAAGATTTGTCTTTTGAGATTTATAGAAATTTTGTGCCGATATAATAAACAATTTCAAACGATCAATGCTTTAATTAATATCTCGTTACGTTATGTAATTAAATGTAATTAAATAATTAATTATTAATAATTAATAATTAAATAATTAAAATTTGTATTGTCTTAAGAAATATTTAATATATTAATAGTATTAATAAGATTTATTAATTTATTAACAAATAATTTTATGTTCTTCATTTACTAATCTCCCTTCTCCGGATTTATCTCATTTGGTCATATAATTTTGTTAATATTACATGTCATACTTCAAAAAAACAATGGTAACTCAATTGATAGAAATGTTTTACTGAAATTGTAATAAACAATAATGAAATGCATATTGAAAGGAGAGGATAGATAAAATTATCGAATTTTTGCTTTAAACGTTAAAACATTTTCATGTGCATGTTTTCTTGAATGTTTTAATGTACTAAATCAATAAGATCTGATCTAATAAGAATATGTTGAAAATCGCATTAACATAAAAGTAGCACAATTTTGTCAAAATCTAATCTTTGATTGCAATTTTCAATATTTTCTATTAGTTCAACTTGAAATTAATGTGCACATAAAAATTATTTGCACATAAAAAAAACATATAAAAGATGCATATAAAAGATTTCATTGATTTAGTCAAAATTGGTTTATTTTATTCATTATCCAGGCTATTAAGTAATAAAAGAATTGCAATAAAAAATCAGATTTTAACAAAACTGTGGCTACTTTTAATTTTACGACTTTTCCATTAGATTTGTTTAAAATAAACGTTTGCTTAATATCATTGACTAAATGATTTAGTCAAAATGTCAAAACATACACACATGAAACATACATAAAAAAGATTTCATCGTTTAGAAATCGGATAATTCCTCTCCTTAAGAGAAATCTTAAAGTTGTTCTATTTTACCATGATTACCTTTTAAAAGAAATCTTCGAATTCACTTTACGGATTGTAAAATTTTTTTATAAAATTAAAGAATGCGTAAAAAGAAATCCCAGAAAATACGATTTCACGAGAAAATTGGAAAAGAATTAAAAAGTTTTTACTTTTTCTGACAAGTACAACTGTCACCTGAGGTTAACATTTGCGTGATATAAAAATTCTTTTACAGTTTGTAGATTAAAAATAAGCGTGAGACGGGATTTAGATTACTTAAATGAACAATATTGAGTTTGTGGAATTAAGACTCAAAGCGTAGAAAAAAATATTTCTTCTGAAACGAAATTGCATGCTTTGCAAGGATTTATTTTTTCCTCTTTTATAGATTCGAAAATCCTTTTCCAGGATTAAAGTATAATTAATACATGTCTATGAAGTGGAATTTATTGCGAGAATGACAAAAAATTCTGAAATTAAAATCTCAAGAATCTGTAAAAGAGCAAAAAAATAATTGTTATACAAAAATTATGATTAGCCGGTAATACAGACGGCTTTAGGATCCCCTTAATATCAATTAACTTCATCTTCCTTAATATCAATTGACCCCACTTTCAGTATTATTTCATTAAGATTTTTAACAATTGAACATAAAACATCAAAATTATAAAAAAATTGGTAAATTATAAATGAAAATCAATGAACGGAATAAATTTAATGAGCCGTTATTCATATCGTAGGAACTATCTGTTATAATCCAAAGACTATTTAGAATATCCTATACATTGAGAAAACGCGAATGTGACAGACAGCGCACTGGCCTGATATATTCGAGATTCCAGGTTCGAACCCCGGCAGAATCGAAATTTTCTTACACTCGTAGCTTTTCTCGGAAGGCAATGGCAAATCACCGAATAATGTGATTTGCTATTGCCTTCTGTGGGCGAGTAGTATACTTGCCCAGGAAACCTTCCTACCAAAAATTGCCGTTCGGAATCGACGTTTGAATTATAGATCCAACATATACGTTGTGTACGATCAGTGTACGCGCAAAGGTATATAAGAGGGAAGTACTTACGTGCTGAGATAGCGTACGACATTTGAAGAAGATACACTAAGAAAAATGGTTTGGTTAAAATAGACACATCAAAAGATTCTTATTAAATCGATCAGAATTGCAGTTATTTCAACTAGAATTTTAATAGATTTAACTAAAAAGTTTTATTTTTAACTATGGTTGAATCAACTAGAAAATTTTCTGGTTAAATTTACTAAAATTTTAGTTGAAATAATCGAAATTCTAATTAATTTAAATCAAAATCTTCTGGTTTGTCCATTTTCAACTAAACTAACTATTTTTCTCAGTACGGACCAAATGAGAGCATCTCATTATGTCCTACATATACTCATTAGACATTCAAATCCTTGGAATCATTTTTTTATTATTTTATGAGATTGAAATATTTCACAAAATATTATTATATTCATTAGCATTCATTTCGTTGATACAAAAATGCAATTATATCTCATACTAAATATATGCAAAAATCATGTAGAAATTAAATAGAAATTATGATATATGTCTGAGCTTCGATAATATAATAGATCTGATTGTTACCTATCACGTCCATGTCCTGATCTTGATCCTAGATTATAATAGAAGGAAATGCACTATAACAAAGTATAGTTTTATACATAAAAAGACCTAGTCACTGGCTTCGTCAATTTAACTTTGGATGGCATCGCTAAGGCCAGGGCAAAGACTTTTTAAGCAAAATCCCCTACTTTCTTTTTCTTTTCTTATAGCACTTGTTGAGAGCTTTTTCAAAGCACTATAACTTTATTCATTTTGAGTCAGTCGTTCCAGAGTTATTGAATATTTTATGGTAAGAAGTTGGCGACTATAGGTGAATCAAAAACTTCACTTTTTTGCTTTAAATCTTATATGTTTTAGCAAGTCATAAGCTACAATATAAATGAAGAAAATTGATTTCATTGGGAATCGATTTCATATATGATTAGTGCAAAATTCTTTGAGTCAAATTTAATACATTTTTTAATTAAATTTTTTAACTTTATTATTTTAAAACAAAAGAAATAAATTATTTTTATTTAAATTTAATTCCATTGTTTTAATTAAGGGAATCCTAAGCTATCTGTATTACCAATTAAGATCCGATTGCACCAATGTTACTTTGATTTTAAGTGAAGCTTAAAATTTTTTTTCTGTCTCTGTCTCTTTTTGGCTTTAAAACGAGACAGATAGAGTTTTAAGTCTTGTTTAAAATCAAAGTGATATTGATGCAACTGTGCCTTAACCATACAATTTTTGTATAATAATTATTTTTTGCCTGTTTTACAGATTTGAAAATCCTTTTTTAGAATTAAAATATACGCATTAATATATGTTTGTGAGATACAGAATTTATGCCAAGAACATCAACAAATTTCAAAATTAAAATTCTTTTCAGTCCAATATGCGCTCTAGATATGTCACACCATAACAACTTCATATAAAAGCTATATTTATGAAATAGTAATCTTCAAACCAATAGTTTGCACAAAGAAACAATGTGGAGTTCCAATGTAGAATTCAATTTAAATGTCTAATTAAAACGTCTAATTAAAACGTTATTGTTATATAAAAATTTATATGTATGTGCATGATATTGTAGTAGTAATACATAGTGATGTGTATAATGACACGTAAATCATTTGTATGTTATACTGTGACTAGTCGTCTTTAATCCCCTTAATCGAATAAAAAAAAGTGATAAAATAAAAACGATTAAAACTGAAATTGGATATAATTTGACATTATGGATTTAACAATGTATTTTTCTCATACAAGTGACAATAATGCATGTTATTTCATCAATTTACGGAATGGCAGAATGTTGTTCCATATAAATATTTCAATTACCTAACCAAATGCATTATTTAGAATTGCATTGCGCGTGAAGCGTTCTCCACGAACGAAATGCAATCCGCTATAATTTTATCAGAAATTAGACAACCGCGCATCACTTTAAACGAAAATTCTTCACAGTTCAATAATACCACGTTATTTACATATACCTAGTAGAACATGCAAAGTAGGTCACAGGCGACTTATTTACGAGCATACCGAGTTTTTATTTTCACGATTCGATCCATCTGATAGGAATTTACATTAAGATGACTCCTTAAAAACAAAGAAAGACCTTTTTAAAAAATTTAATATTAATTGTCATAATTAAACTTTAATAAATATTTTTTATATAATTGCTAACAAAACATAAACAATATAATATTATTATATTTGTAATAACACTTAAAATATAACACGAGATCACAACAAAAATTACATAAATTATGAGAGCATATTTTAATTTTAAAAATTATATACTTCTACTAAATATTTTAAGTATTTTATGAATATGAAATATCTTTTTTTTTTAAAAATAAAAAAAAATCAGAAAATTCTTCATATATTAATTGAAAATTATATTCCCTATTTATTATTTTCATTTATTATTTCATATTTATTATTTTTGCACTTAAAAATAAAGTCCGACCGAAACCATATTTTGATCTCCGATCGAAATCGAAAATGAATATTCAGTTGTCATTTAATTTATGTTGAAAACGAAACTAAAACCGAAACTTAGATAAGTCTTACTAAAAGAGAGAAAGAGAGGAAGCGAGAGAGAAAAAGAGAGAAGCTAACGGAGTCACTTTTTTTTCAGCTGGAGTCGAAATCGACATTTTTGGATTAATTTTACAGAGACCGTATGATTTTCAGAAATCATGATGACAAATTTACGTACTCTTTAAAAAACAAGATTTTATTAAAATATCTAACTATAATAATATGATAATATTTCATCTTCAACTTTTAAAGAAATCAAAGTTATTATTAAGATCACATCAAAGTTTGTACTCAAATAATATTAAGTAAATCAACGAGTAAATAATTAAAAACAAACAGTTTTTTGAACCCTCACCGGCGCACATTGCAAATTTGTATAGTTTCGTTTATCCATCGAAATTTTCTTTTAATTTCGGCCGAAATCGAAATCAAATCGAAACCTTGATTTTTTTATCTGAAACTGATCGAAACCGAAACCGAAATTTCGGTCGGACTTAAAAAAGCAACAATTTATAATCGTGTTCTTAATTTGAGGCAAAATTTGAGATGCATTGTAATAAGTGAAATGCAGAGTTAAAATTTAGAACTATTCATCTTAATTTGAGATAGTCATTAAGTTCTACTATAGTACATTTCTTCAGTACCTATTAACTTTACTTCATGATATTGTGATCTGTTCTTATGAGTCAGAAATCCATCAGGGGAAAAAAAGAGAACTATCAACTATCAAACTATCTTTTAGAAAAATTTATTCCTCACATACAGTTAGAATTCGCGTAAATCCGCAATTTCGTGCCGTACTGTGGAAACGTACTTACCTATATAAGTTAATGAGAACATGGTAAATATAGATATTACGCTCATTCCTCAGGTAGCTGCACGTAATGGTACATGCCTGGTGATAATACGTTATAATTTAAAGTTCAACGCTGCATCCTGAAAACCTCTTTTTCCAACTTTTCTGCTCATCATATTCCATGTAAAAAAATATTTTTGATATTTATTTATTATATAGTTAATAGAATTATTAATAGAGTGTGTTAATATTACTAATAACATCTTAATGACTTAAACGAACAAATAAAAACTCTTAAAATTGAAATAAATACAAAATTAGAATAGAACTAATATAGAGTATAAGAGTCTAATACAACAAGCGCGTAATTATTCTTAATAAAATAATTAATTCATAAGAAAGTTGAACAGTCTAATTTAAAATGTTTAAATTTTAACACATATATCTGTGTTTACACTAAACTCGTACTCCAATTTTTATTTAAAAAGATTTCTTAATCTTTACTTAAAATTTTATTAATAAATAATTTTACAATTAGATTTACAATTAGTTGAGATTGATCATAGTAAAAAACAAGATGATTTTTACAATTAATCAAGAATTTTATTTTAATAAATACAGCTTTATTACACAAACATTTACAATAAAGAAACATCAAACGTCAAAAAAGTTGTACATAGAATAAAGTGAATTTATCGATTAACATATATATATATATATATATATATATTTTTAAAAATCGAGGAACATAGCTGTTAATGAATTACAATTATATGTATAAATCTAGATCCTGCAAAAATGTATGTTACAAATATAAAGAAATTGTAGCCTCATATTATATTAAGGATACAAATAATGAAACTGATTATCCTATAACAAATAACACTTATAAGTTGATTCTTATTATATACGTTTTTAATTAATTAATTAATTAAGTAGATGCAAAATAGCAAATTGTTATACGTGGTATTGTAATTCACAGTACATTTATAATTATAGTACATATATTATATTAGACGTGTTTCGAGCAAATCATTTTACGTTCAGACTTATGGTGAATTAAATATTTCTAATTGTAAGTATTATTGCTAAATATTAATATTGCACAATATTAAATCATACGTATATATATATATATATATATATATATATATAAATACGAAATTTTTCATTGTTAATTTATTAGTTAAATTAAACTAAAAAACTTAATTGAAAAACTTTATTTTTCGATATATCAATCTGATGTATTGTAAATAGTTTGATATTCACCGATACATGAAAAATCGAACTACTGGTCGGTTTATTGCAATGAGATTTATAGTAATCGGCCAGTAAGTCACATTTACGTCAAAATAATTAACGATCGCTGACATAACGCTATTCTGTGACGTTCTGTAGCGGTAGTTAAAATTTTGTTACTGCTGATATTGTTACGAATAATCGATGGTCGCAGCATTCGCTATTTGTGAGCTCAAGATGCAAATGTAATTTATTTATCTTCGAACAAGACACGGAATTACTTGAAGCTCCCATGAGAGTTAGAACTTGAGGTGTTGATGTATTGCCATGAGAAAGAATATCACAAGGATCGATACGCTCGGCGTAGTAAATGAGCCAGAATTCCACTTGCCGTATGATGACCTAGAAACAACAACATTGAAGAAATCGATAATTGTACTCTCAATTGAATTGCGCAACATTATGCGAAATGCACGACGTTTGAACATTATTGCGAAATTTTGCGCCGCAAACGCGCCTGCATGTGTCTGCCACGTATCTAATTACGTGCAAATGCAATAATACACGGTGAGATCTGAGATTTGTATCTACATTTAAATGAAATACGTACTACACTTCAACACATCGCATAAATCTGAATTGCAAATTCTATTGTGTACGGTAGTCACAAGCAGAATAAATATTGCAAACATTCTTGGAAGTATTAATATTTATTGGTATTACTCAAATAACAAATATAATGGCAATGGACACAAAAAATAAACATAAAATAAACGTAAAATATGTTAAAAACGTCGGTAACTGAGACTCTAAATGCTAAATAATAACGTAATACTTAAAAATTAAGTTTATTAAAAAATTATTTTAAATTTTATATTTTGTTTCTAATAATTATATATTGTTATTGTAAATCTTTTACTGTATTCTGAGAGAGAAAGAGAGAGAGAGAGAGAGAGAAAATATATTAGTAACTTTTGCGATTAATATAAGTTGCGACATTTATGATATTTATTATATGATTGTTCAGATATTACTTTTGAATAATCGTTATGGAAAACGGTGATGTTAACTTTCCAGACTTTATTACAATTTTGCAGAGGAAGCTCATAAATTATTAAAATATTATCACGGCGCACTTTATTAGCATGGAAACATAGTCCGAGAAAAATGCAAATTAATCGCCTTTCTCTCTTAACTATACAAAAGTATATAATGCGCGTATTATTTAGATCTAAACGTGTATGATTGCGAAATAATTTATAGAGGCATTTTCATATTGCGCTTACAGCATAGTATATATTTTTAATATATATTTTTAAAAACATATTATTGATATTTTTCTTATCAAAGCACAAAAAAGCGATCGGGTAGAACAAGAGGAGATATATTGGGGAAATAACACAGAGGAACAAAACATTTGTTAATGTATCATCAACAATTTACGTACAAAACATAGACACGCTACGAATCAACAAACAGAAAAAAAGTTACAACACATTTACATAGCGTACGTGTCGTTCCTATTATAATTCTACATCCATTTCAATTTATTACAAATGACAAAATTCTTTTACAAATCATATAAAATGTATACAACAAGTCATTTCATAAAGAAAGCATCACATAGAAAGTAACGTTTAAACAATATTGAGTCAATTCTAAACAGAGCAAATTCCTAATCAAATCTACGAGTAGTATTGATCCTTTTTTGTTTCTCTTCCGTTTCGACTGTTGACATTTTTCTTCGAAGTACCTCAGATTTTTCTGTAATGTGCAGAACACAGTAAGGTGCAACTGTTTAACTTTATTTTTCTCGTAAAAAGATATTAGGATTATTGCGTATAATCATGTATAAATAATATTAATATCATCATTATAATAATATAATAGATATTATAATATAATAGAGATATTACTTATACATAAAATATTATAAAATATATATACCACAAATATCATTACCGCCTGTACCTAGAGATTGAAATTGAGATTATATTGGAATTGGAATTTGAGATTATATTGGAATTAACCAATCAGAAGAAAGAAAATCAATATTAAATAAATAATATTTTGCTTTGGTAGATAAAACGCCAATCCAATTAATTTCAATTTCAATTTCTAGTCTATTAGAAAAGTTGCACTAAATGCGTATATTTTTTATTGTTATCTGTAGTAATATTTTTGTTTAACATTTACTTATATACATATAACAAAGTTGGAACATATAAGAATTTAGTGACAAATAAGCAATAAGTAAATAAAATTAAAACATCTTAATGTTTTTATCGGAAATTTGAAAATTATTGCATCATGAATAACAGATGCTACATGAGAATTAAGGATTGTAAATTATATTATGTGAAGAAAATACGTCAATATAAAAATCGTATGGAAATTTAATAACACAAAATGCAAATAAAAATAACAGAAACGTATTTGTAAAGCCGTAACCTACTCGATGCCAACGACACCGCAAGCCCAGCGATCGCCAGAATTTCCGGTTGTCAAAGAAAGAGAATGATTGCCCTTGCCAAGATCGTCTTCATCGGAATGTACAACTATGGACCGTCCCACGATGCTATTCGATCCTCTCAGCGAGATGATATTGTCAGTAATATTTATTATCGCTTCTCCCTCAGTATTGGCCACGATATTTCCTAGATCGCCGACATGTCTGACAGTGTCTTCCGGGGCGCCGTGAGTGTTCTAACAAGTTAATAGCACGAAGTAGTTGAAAAAGTAGTATTAATGAAAAACTATCATAAAGCAAAGAAGCAGAGAACTTCATCATAAATAAGAAAATAAGAACAAGAGATAGAATTTTATTAAAAATAAAAATTTTTTAAAAGATTATACATTATAATAAAAAGAGAAAAAAGAAATCTTGACATTAAATATAAAACATCTCCATAAATTGATATAAACATTCTAACGAAAAATAAATTAAAAATAATTTTATTGAAAAATAATATTTATTTTCATAATTTAATATTTTGTTAGTCTTTCTTTCCTTACTGTATTTTTTAAGAAAATTCAATAAATTGAAAGTGTTTTATACTTGTGGTAATTAATTAATTCCGAATTAATTATTATGCATCGCACAGGAAAATTATATAAAGATAGGCTGCTATAGGAGCTCACGTTCTCAGGGTTAAAGTGCGCTCCCGCAGATTTACAACCCTCACTCAAATCTCCCTTTTCATGCACATGAAAACCGTGTGATCCTTCTGTGAGTCCGAATATCTTGCCAGTAATTGTAACGGGTCCATCCAGGGGAGTTTGAACAATCTTCAAATTACCCGTGACATTTCTTGAGGAAAATGATACCAGATGGACGACCGCCACCAATTCCTAATCGAATCGATTTAATACGATCAATATATTTACTAACAATAACAGTTTGTAGTGCTTTCGAAAAATAGCAAAGAGTTTTACTCAATGAAAACAAAATTTCTTTTTTTTAAAGGGGATTTTTTAATTACATCTTTCATCTTTTAAAATTCATCTTTTAATTTTTTAATTCAATTAAGATCCCTTTCCCTTATCCTTGATTTTTATATAATAATTTTACTTTTTTTATTTTTAATTAAAAATTAAGCGAAAATATTACTGAAATAAGAGAACAAAAAAGTAAAATGATATTTTCTCCGATAAAATTATAACTTTAATTATATTATAACTTTAATTATAACTTTCGAGATATTCTCAAAATGTTCTTCTTTAAGCTTTACATTAATACAAAGATAATTCAAAGATGAAATTTTTTACTTTAAGAGCACACTTATATATTCTCCGATTTGTTCGTTGCACTATAATCACCATGCATGAATGTCACATAATGATTCCTGTCTAATTTGGAACTATATCACATTACCAATTATAATCAACGCTTATCACGATAATAATTCGTATACATTATAATGCATTGAAAACTTGATTTATTTATTATTACGGAAATGGATTAATATATGCAATATTTGAATTATTGTACGTACCTCTTCCGCATGTATAGCTGTAACAGCAATTATAGCTGCCACTAGTAACGCAACCATTTGATTCATCATGCGAATTGAGCTTTGAACTGTAATTAATAAAAGAATAACAAAAAACTGACGATATATCAAAGGTATATAGCATATACGTGTAATATTTTCTTGCTGCGTACACCCATTTTTTTTTGAAATTGCTATTTTTGGAAGAGCAATACTAGATGCAATTACTAGATGCAATAATAATTTGTAAGTTCTTAGCACGGAAATAGAAAAATATTTCCTTATTTCTTAGTATAAAGTAGCATAAGATATATAAAGAAATATATATTTTAAAAAGTATACAATATTTCATGTAACTTTTTTACGAGGTGCATATTTTCTTATAACAAAATTTTAATAAAAAATGCAATATTTTTGTTATAGCAAACATATGATTCTAAGTTTGTAAAAGAAAAAAGTAGATACTTAAACACACAGTATCAAAAATAATTGTACTCAGATGACTAAATAATTGATTATGAATTATTCATTAAAGAAATATTAAAGAAATATTAATAATTTTCGATCAAGCTCTATTTGCGTGCCTCACGTACACAAGTATAATTTAATCAATCTAAAAGCCGCGCTAATCCGATGAACCGATTAATATTAACAATAGCCTTGCACGTAAAAGACTAATCGATAATCCTACGCAGTCCTTGAAGTACAATCGTCGCTTGATTTAAGAAAGCGGACCTTTTATATAATTTCTATGAAAGATGATGTGCGTGAATGAGTGCGTTGACTATAAGGTGAAGGTGAAGCCACTTCATATTATTAATTGTGAGATACATTGCGAACAGTCAATCACATCAAACTAGCGAGTGATTTATTTTCTCCTGTTACACGTAAGACATATATACAATCTATTTTTTAATATTAGTTTAGTTGTTAGATGACCTTCGTGATATGCACAAACTACGTTCTATGGCATACATGAGTTTTTTGCCCGCGATTAATTAACAAGATTACATAATTTTATTTCCGAACAGCAGCTACGAATCGCATGTCGAGCTAAATGTAGAGTTATTATAAATACCTAAAATTTTTATACAGATATTAATAATTTTGTGTAGTTTTATGTAAAATGTATTCAGAATTTAACGTAATGTATCATTAAATATTCAGAATAATCATTAATCATTACAGAATTTATTTTTATGACTTGTGCGTAAGCAGCTTTCGCAAAATGCAAGAGTCACAAAATTAATGTAAAGTTATGTAAAGCTGTAAAAGGTGATATTATTGCGTCGGCTGATGCAAAGTTATCAGATAATCTAAGTTCTTATCTACTATATATTTAATTTTAACGTAACTTTTTGTTACTACCTCATTACCTCATTAACAGAGAACATTCATATTATTGTTCTCTATCATTGTCCTTATTCATTTCACTAATGATCTTATATTGCTTTTATGAAATATTTATGTACAGAAAGTATCCTGCAACTATTACAATACCTCTTTAAGATTACATCTTGTGATAATTTTAAGTCAAAAATACAAAAATGTTGAGGCTATAATATTTTTTAAATTAATAGCGACTAAAATTCTCCAATCACAAAACCAAAAATTGTTTCAGGAACACGTTCTTAAAAAGAAATGCGATAACTAGATCCTATATACATTTAAAAAATACTAAATTTTAATTCTTTTCAATATTTTTTAGTAAATATTTATTAAGATTAATATATATTTATTTGATACAAGAATCACTAATTTAATTTAACTATCCATCTTTTTTATTGAGCAAATATTTATTCACGGTAAACAAATTTACTAAGTATTAATATATATTTCTTTAATTAGTATTAAATATTTACTTATGATACTATTTAAAGAAATTATATATTAAGATAATTATATATTAATTATATATTTATTAGTAAATTTTTTCAGTTATATTATTTTATGTATCAATAAGGAAAGTTATAATAAGAAAAAAAATGCATATTATAATATTACAATAATTTTTCCTTACACATTGTAAAAAAAATATAACTTTCCTTGTTAGGACATAAAATTTCTGACGTTTCAAGTTGTTATCAGTTTGCACATTTCTTCTCACGCAGTCTTTATGAAATACGAGCGCAAGATTTATTCGAGATTTTCTTGTCAATTTCGATGATTGGCGTCAGTAAGAACACTTTTCTCCTCGTTATTATTTCACTCACATTTTATAAAATACAAGCATTTCAGGTATTTTAATAATTTTATCATATTCACTTTTCTCATTACTTTATTTTCA
>Ga0157363_1003244_pt1 | contig 14644 bp, 14 predicted proteins | sample AttsexASBM1_FD_111477 | JGI IMG/M metagenome (GOLD analysis project Ga0157363, IMG submission 111477) | Fungus gardens microbial communities from leaf cutter ant in Ribeirão Preto, State of São Paulo, Brazil - Atta sexdens ASBM1 | ecosystem: Host-associated > Fungi > Mycelium > Unclassified ...
AGAGGATATACAGAATTTGTGAACTAATGGTGAACAACTGGGAAAGGGGTGACATTATATGAAAAAAGAAGTTAAAAATGTAAAATAAAATTTTTTTTATATTAGACTGTTTAAAAAAAAATTGATTTTAAATATTCGTACGGATTTAATAAATAAATTAAAAATTAAAATGCTAGAAAGCGTTCATAAAAATTTACTTTTAAAAGAATTGTATATTTAACAGGATGGACATTTTCAACAGATTCTAAAATAATAAAATTTATCTAAAATAATAAAATTTATCTTATTTTTATTTGGTATTCTCAATTCAGTAAAATAATAAACACAAATTTAAGCAGAGATAATAATCTACAACGAATCGAAACATAGTTTAGTACATATCTGGTGAATATTTAAAATTGATCTTCTCAAAAACGAAACATAAGAAAAAATTTTATTCTACGTTTTCGACTTATTTTTTTATGTAAATTAAAAAAATCTACCTAGTTGTACCATCAATTTACAAATACCTAACTATTAACATTATGTAAATAATTCTTGACATTACATAAATAATTATTGACAATCTTAAAATCTGTAAGATATATAACTTCAACATTATTTGCATAACATGACAAATACGTTTCGGATCTTTATCTTCTTATAAGTATGATAAAGACAAATTTAATTTTTACATTTTTGAGTTATGCTCTGATCACGCCAAGCTTCTTCATCATTACGAACGTATCATGCGTTACTTACGACCTTCGTAAATCGCGCGGCCAACGCCCCGCCAACGCGATACTTGTAATCCCCCAAACATTCGCGAGCGCCTCGTGAAAGAACATTAACATTCATCTCGGGCGATTAAATAAGTCATATCGCCACGTCTCTCTTAACGAAGCGCCGCCAAGTATCCTCGTGTTCGTGCCGTGCAACATCGGCGTCGTTGTCTGTCGCAGTCGTCGACAGCCAGAAGTAGTTTCTTTTTACCTTCTTCAAAATCCTCTGCTCTTTCTGTACCGTTCTCCGATTCATTCTTTTATTCTTATCCTTGTGAGAGATGCAGTATTTATAAGCAGAGACAACCAACGCGACCGAGAGAAGAAGAAAAAGACGAAGAAATAAAGAGAACTGAGGATTTCGCAGCACGCGTTTTCGATGGTGTTAGTGATGATACGCGCGTTCCATCCTTCTTCTTTCTCTTTTCTCCGTTTCATTCTCAAGAGAAAAGCAGCATATGTCGTCTCTCCGTTCTTTCACGATGATACACCCGCCGTCTCGCCACGCTGCAGATTGTAGCTGCTTTGACAGACCAGCGGCTGGCGTGAAAACGCTCGCCAATTAACCAGCGGTGAATTATGCACCTCCTCCTTTACTTAACCGCTAGTTTAGTAGGTGACTTACGTCGTACTTGCCAGCCGACAAGCCACGGACGATTCGAGTACTCCGTTGAGCGCTCGTTCTCTTCCATCTCCTATTTCTCTGTGTCCTCTCTTCTCTTCTCCCCTCGATTCTTTCGTTCTTCTAGCGTCTGATCCCTTTCCCCCCCCTCCCTCCTCTTCTCTTCCCGGTGGGCCGGTGCACAAAGCGGGCACGGTGTCGCAAGCAGCCGGACATCCGGTAACTCGCAGAGGCCCCTTTGAAGTCTTTGAGAACGCAAATTCGCGGGATCGTACGCCGAATGAAATATCGCGTTGTGTGCAACCACGTGCCGTCTCTCTGTTTCCTCTGTCCTCGTTGACACCGCATTGCGACGATGCGTCGCACGCCCGGATACGCGTTAAAGTGGAAAACGATTACGAACTGCGGGGGATTCTACCGCAAGCGAGAAATTATAGTCTTCTTGCGAGAACCGTTTACAGTTATATTTCTTTTTCCCTCGGCAGAAGAACTTCATGCTTTTACGAAGATTATTTACCACTTCGACCTAATCATACGTATAGTATACGTATTTGGTTATTATGTCTTTACTGGAAACACAAAATTTTAAAAGATTTTTGCCTGTTTCTACCAATATAGATTAAGTTTAATTTCGGTTTAACTTTCTTCATTTTTTTTTAAATTCTTACTAGAAAAAGAATAAAGAATTAGAATTGAACCGAGATTAAAATTAAACTATAATGTTGATGGAAACGAACATTAAATGTGTGATATTAATATTCAATTGGTGATGATATTAGATTACTGTTATTTAATAACGTATTGTATGTATATTTATAAAAACGTAGATATGGGAAGATAAAGTATTGTATATTTCAATCTGGTTGACTGAGATACTTTTATATGTATTCTTTTATCGCAGTGATAAATCTCACAAAAATATTTGTCCAACGTAGCCTGGACCACGATTCCATTCACTGAAACTCGACGGACAGCTGACAATACTGTCCGTGAAGTGTCCCTCGTAAAATTCGAATTTGTCCGTCGGTCGTTAGCCGAGAAATCCAAAACCATCTTTCGCCCGCCTACTCCAAACTACTCGCTTTCTCTCTCGCTTTTTCTCTCCTACTGCAGGCGGTCGTACGGAATAATCTACCATCCGTAGAACAATCTATCACGCTGTACAACGAAAGTTTGACGCAATGTCAAAACGCGGACCCGTTAATTTTTCATGTCGTTTCACCCGGAACTCGTGCTGTAACTGCGCCTCCTAACCCCGGTCGTATATACACCACCGACCTGATCCACGTCGTCGACGCTGGTCCAGCAAGTTGTCTCGACTTTGCCATTCATTATTCACCACCTACACTGATACGCTACCTTTCGACAACGCGGGACGCACTTGCGTGACAGTGCGCCAAAAAAAGAATGTGTCACATATCTGTTTTACAGAATGTCTGGTTAAATGCAACTCCTTTTATTTATTATCATATTATTTGATATAAAAGTCTTTGTGGAAAATATTATTTCTTATTAAATAAAATTTACGATATATTATTATTCGTATATGCGATAGTCATTAAAAAAGATTTTATAAATAATGATGAATTTATGTAATGAATTTATGTAATGATATTACGATTGTGATATGAATATATACAATATTTGTAGGTATATTGCATAATGAAGTTTTATTTATAAAATGTAACAGAGATGCGTTACCAGCGTGAGTACAGTTATTTGAATATTTACACATATACGTATTATCTTTTGCATTTAATTATTGAGATTTTTGCAACTAATTAAATACATGTCTTTACATGTGTATTACATATACACATGTATATATATTTATATGTATATGTCATACTACTGCTCTCTACTCTACTCTATCTGGAAATAATTTATCATGTTTACATTTATTAAAAATAATATATTAAATATATATATAACAATATAACAATATATAATGTGTTACATATAATCACACATGTTTTATGTATATATATATATATATAAAACATCATTAAGTACTTAATCTTTCCGCTCTATCGCATTTTTACAACGCCAACTCTACTTTAGCAGAGTCCCCACCAATGTTTCTTTATCGCGACCAAAGTATGATTTTACGAGAAGCCGTGAGCTAAATATGCCCGCATCGTAAAATTAATGGCGTTTCCATGAAGAAATTCGCTACTTAAAACTCGATGAAAGCCAATAAAGCATCGCCGCAAAACGCAGTTTAGTTGAGTTTATCGCCTGCCCCCTCCGGGTAGTCCTCGCAAGTAATCACGGCAGGTTACCTGTATCCATTTGCGATATTTACCGCGTCCTTCGCAAGAATTCATGTCATGACCGGCAATGTCGTATATAATGATTCTCAGACATGAAAAATCGCGCGATTTCCTAAGCATTGTAAAATGACTGTACACGGCAAACTACTGTTAATTTTTATTAACCGTAACGAAGCAACGATGAAATTACACGCGGGGAAAGTTGTACTAAAAAGCTTCGTTCACGAAATTACACATGTGAATGGCAAATGAAAAAGTGGTGCCTGAAAGAATGCAGATGGATTACGAATTACACATACCGCGATTAAAACATAATCGTGGATGTATGTTGCGATTGCAAATTATTTATTTTACAAATACACAATTGCGTAAAAATTGAAATGTTTCTTTTATGATCATATCATCATTTTCATTTTCTCACTTATTTTTACTGCAATAAATTTTCACGGAAATTGATAAAATATCGAAATAAAGTTTAACTGCAGTACATCATAGTTCATGTAAATCCCAGGGCGATATCCCAGTGTTTCTTGGCATCGAAAGCTCTCGCGTTATTGCTAAGGGGAGAACGGACGAATGAAAAGATCGTCATTTTCTCGTTATTGCACTGTGGAAATGCTATAACACTAAAAATGACCATATAACATCCGTATGCATTTGTGGAATAAAGTAGCCGATTATCGTTCGTCTGCGCGCCATTATAAGATATATCATCCAGACAGTAGATAGCCGTGTCTCCCTTAGTAGCATGATCATCTTAGAATTGTACTGAGTAATAATGGCTCGGTTTATCTGCGATGGGTATTAGCTACCTATATAATGTTACCTTCTCTCACGCATCGACATTTTTACCCAGATATCTTTATAGTAGCATAAAACGGTTTTATTACACGATTTAAACACCATGTAGGGCATTTATAATGCGCTACGATATAGCTTACCAATTCTAAAATTTTTCGTTATCGGAATAGTTAACTAATTATGCATTTACATCTCTTCATTTATTTGATCTTAAAAATAATACTTATTTTTTTTAAGATTTTGTTAATTTATTATTTTGTGAAAAATTATGTCAAATAAAAGAATCGGCATTTATTTATTTATTTCGATCGTAATTTAATATTGAATATTCTCCCGACAGTCGTGCATTTATATCGTTTATAACAATTTTTCTTCGGTCTCGATCTTCAGTGCATTTTTGAGAACACCGTGCATTTGTACGGACCACCAGCTGAAGAAGCCGAGAATACGAAAGGACACCGATACTCACATAACTTTGAATCTGGCGGATGGGGGGGAGGAGCGCTCCGTAACTCTTTGAAGGTTTATGCCGATTCAGAAACGAGTTGATTCATGAAGATGGCATGGACCTCCTTGGGATCTACAGCTTGGTGCACCCCAGACCGTAGCGGGTGGTCCCGTGAGTTGATTTCTTGTTTCCTCTACCGTAAACCGCGAACGCGGTAGCCCTCATCGTCCTTCTCTTCTCTAACTTTGTGGAAAGAGCGAAAGGCAAGAAGAGCATCGAAGAAAGGTGGAGAAAGAGAGGAAGAAGGTAGAGGATAGGACGAAAGCGACGTTCCCCGCTATAGGAATTGTCGATTTAAATGTTTACTAATAACCAAGCTTGTCCAGCAACCACCCAGAAGTCGGTCGCTTTGCATTTTTATAAGTACATCCCGGTCGTCCCGGTTCCGAGAATGAGAACGTTTCATATTCATTCACCGTTTTAAAAGAATGGTCCCCTGCGTCGACTAGAAGCCTCCTCATGTATTGTCTCTACTGAATTGCACACGATGCACGATTAGGCCCTCGACTCGAATGGCATAATAATCAACATGTTACCCGACTCGGAAAAGCGGCGTATGCCCAAGAATATTGAATTGCATTCAATTATCAAGTCGTTCGATACATATATGGAGTGTTTAATTAGCAATTAAAAAAAAAAACGATAATTCTATATGAAAAAATAAATTTTTTAGAGATTTCTGTAAAGAGGAATATATAAACACTTGGTATGCATATATAAATATTTGATGATTGGCGGATTGGCGGAAAGTTATAGGTCAGAAATGATAACTCATTTGCTTTCCGTAATGATTCGTTTATTGCGAAAGGACACAGTCAGCGTTGATGTCACATGTCAGTGTGGCATCAGCGAGTTCGCGTGAAATTTTGGACACGAATGACTAAAAGGTGATGGCGATCGTTCACTCTCGACATGACATGATATGTTGACAGCCGTTGTGCTCGTAGCTTCACCTTCGTGTAACTTAGAACGTTCCTTTTCTACGCAACGACGACGGGACGCGACGGAAATTGTGTTCGCAGCAGATTGCGAGCGACGTCATATTTGCGCATCGATTCGCGATTTGACAGCCTTTATCCGTTCTTGCGAAAAATTATCACGAGCCAATAATTTTTAGCAAAATAAATAAGAGAGGAGATACTTACAAGAATAGGAACCAAAGACTGACTTCCAAGAATCTTTATACCGGCGATCCCTCGCAATCTGTCGCCGCGATTAACGACCCATACCTCGTCATGCTTGACCGAGTCGACGTGAATCGATAATATTATAAACATTGCAATAACAATCATAATAATCATAATAATCATAATAATAATAATCGTCATTAATATGAATTATGATCTCAGGTAGGCTAGTAATATAGTGTCTACTCTACATACAATACATACACTGGCCGGACGATTCCTCTACTGGGCCTTTCTCTACTATTTACAAACGCATAAATAATATTAATTATATTATCATATATCTTTAGATATTTATAATATTTATATGTGTGTGTAATAGTACTGTCGAGTTGACGCGCTAGATGTTGTACGGTTATACCGCGATAGAGCTATGGGTAGTCGGTACTACGAGTTTTTCCCTTTTTATCGAGATAATAATTGAGTACGGAAAATAAAACTTGAATAAAAAGTTGAAGGAGAGAAGGGAAGGCAATGAGAGATAAAAGAAACATCGACGATGACATTGAAAAAGAGAGAAAAAAAAATGAAAAGACTAGGAAACGAGGAAGCGGGTTGGGGCAGTATATCTCATCATCTTCCGTTTTATACTGTACACTAATTACAAGATTGTAGTCTCTGATTATTGTCAGCCACACCACACAAAACGCCCGCCGATGCACAGCGCGCGCCCGCGATAAACGTCTCTTTAGCGATCGGTCGCTTCGTCGAGTCACACCCGTCCGGGAGATTTGAGTTCCTGAGTCGCAGGCAGACCGCCGCCCGCCGGATGGGGCGACTGATCGGACCCGCCCGATGACGCCGTCGACGACGACGACGGTGACAAACCGGAAGACGCGGTAGTCAATAAAACTGCCGATCCGGCGGTAGTACCTCCTGCCGCTCCGCTACCACCATTGATCGTAAAAGATTTCACGTTACTGGCAGCGGAGATCGACGAGGACGAGGACGTAAGTATGCTCGGAGCTGTGGATGGTGGTATTACGCCGCCAAGTCCACCAAGAGTCCTCGAATACGTCTCCAGCAGAGATATGTCACCTGAGCCGAGATGGGACGCGCCGTATAAATTTCTGTAGAAGTCCGGATGCGGTCTTACAAATTGCGTGCCCGGATGTATCGGGTGGAGGGGATGATGAGGCGGCAGTCGACTAGCCAAAGGGCTTACGAGTTTGCCCCCTGTAGTGCCACCACCTCCACCGCCGCCGCCACCGCCAATGCTTCCTCCGCCTCCGCCCGTTCCGCTGTAAGGTGACGTGAGACCTGTCATCGTGGCTGGATTCGTATTCTGCTGATCGCCGTCCTTGCTTGCCATGTCCGCCAGTGACCAGATCCGCGGCTTCGTCGTCACTACGCTACCCGTAGACGGCGCGCTGGTGCTCGGCGGAAGATGATGTTGACTACCTGGCGACGTGCTCTCCGGCGAGGGATGACGCAACAATCGACCGTGATTTTGAGTGAGATACGCCGGATGCTGCAGTTGCAGCGGATGCCTAGGTTCCCTCTGATCATATAAACATTCCGGACTATCCGGGCCACTGTCCGCTCGCGATTCGCTCCACTCGCTCTCGGTTCTACCTTGGACGCCCGCCGATCCACCACTGCCGCCATGCAATAGGTCCAAACGGTGCGCCGGTCGTTCCCCGTCCTCGCTGGAACCTGTACCTGAGTCTTTCGAATCTGAATCAAGAAGAAAAAATCGAGCGTCGTAATTCGGAATAATACAGCCGATTTAAATTTTCAGTTTTTTAAAAAACTGAATTTATTTAAGAATTTAAACAGAAGAAATAGAAATACGATAATCGTAGTACTAATATTGTTAGTCGGCATTTGATAAATAATGTGATTATATTTAAGAAATATATTATTCAAGTGACTCACCTAGCCGATCTTTCTCATCGACGCTTTTCCTTCCGCTATCATCATCTTCGTTATTGTTATCTTCGTCTTCAACACGATTTCTTGGTTCCCATGTCATTTTATTTTCTTTTTTCAAGCGTCTCCGCGCGTTCGCAAACCACGTCGACACTTGTGTCAGTGTCATCTTGGTAATAATAGCCAGCATGATCTTTTCCCCTTTCGTGGGATATGGATTCTTCTTGTGTTCGTTTAACCACGCTTTCAGCGTGCTCGTTGTTTCCCGTGTTGCATTTTTTCGCCTCGCGCCATTTAGATCCATGCCATAACTATAACAAATTAAAATGAGAAAAATTATATATAAAGTCATCCCCACATACAACTATCATTGAATTACTCTCTTATATTCTGTAGAAAATATTTTTATAGGCGATGTATGCAAAAAATGTGAATTAACAAAGCAATAATGACAAAGCAATGATGGAAATTCAATGGTGACAGTACAAAAGACCATTGCTTGTTTATATTCTCAATAACAACTTGCATCTCGCAATCGGAGCGCAGATGCAGAACTTGCGAGCTAAGTCACGCGTTTATTATCCTGTAACTGGTCTGGTAGGCTTCGAAACGGTCTCTGCGCCTCACCAGACCAGTCGAGGATTAAGTTCTTCGTCATGAACGCGTTTTCAAGGGAGACACGTGACCTGGATAGACACATACATGGGACACGATACTTTATACGCGAGTGAGCGAAAATAAATGAGACACTGAAGAAAGAGCCAAAGCTAAGGGGGGGTAGCAGATCTTCCGCGGAAGTCCACGTCAAAAAACTTATCCCATCGCAGGGCTCGTTATGCCTTTCCCAACGTCAGTATAAAAGTCCGAGTCTTGCTCGGTTTGAAGAGCGATATAAGCGGGTAGGTACTACTTTCATCCCAAGCAGATCTCTATCTAACGGTTTAAGCTCTTTCCTTCCATTCTGGCCAGAGAAAAGAGAGCAGCGGGGCGGGGGAAGAGAAAGGGAGAGAAAGAAGAGGAGAGTAAGCAACCTTCTTCTTGCTTTCCGCCTCACTCTGTCGGACTGGAGCGACCGACCCTCTAGGATCCCATTACTAAAAGACTAACCCTTATCAAAGATTAAACTTCGGTATAACTGCTGAATCGACGGGATCGAAATTAAATTTTCCACCACCAGAGCGACCGGCTAGGACTCACAGGATACTTTCTCTCCGCTTTTTTCTTTCATTCCCTCTTTTCTTCTCTGCTTCTCCTTGAATTTTATTTTATTTTATTCTATTCGTCTCTCTCGTCTTTCGCAGTTTTTTTCTTCGCGTGTACGATCTGGCCGAGATGTCACGATCCAAAGCTTCGTGTGTCTCAAGAGATACAAAATCGCCGATCTAATCGGGAACGGTTTTTTTAATCGTATACGTTATTATAACTGCGATCATTACTGAACTTACTCTGTCGTAAATATAAATGAATCATAGCCTTATTGAGAATTATTAATACATAACAAAAAAATTTCATTATAAAACTACGAGTTAATTAATCTTACGTCCGATATATTTTCATCATACAAACAGTTATGAAGCAAATGAAGGCCTATACAGATTCCGGGCGTGAAAAATTTCCGTCATAAAAATACTGCTGAACGACGAGATATCGTTGATTCAAATCCCCAACCGGCATCTCCGCCACCTTTTCCGACGATGGCCCCGTCACGGCGCGTCGCCATTATTGAGCTTTATTTTCGCCTTCGCACACCCCGAGACGTATCCAACAACGGGGGCGAGGATGGGTAGGCGTGTATGGACGCGCGACTGACGTCCCTGGTGTTGCGTGGCGTTGGGTAAGTTAGATATAGGGGTGGTAAGCGTGGAAGTGGCGGCGGGAGATGGGAAATTAATAAAACTGTCACTTATCTACCCTTCTCTCGGAGGCAGGCCTACACACGGCATTTCTCGCTCCTCTATCTTCGTTGTCACCCTCCGCTCCCGTTCGCTACCTCCCCATCTCTTTTCACCCTTCCTCACGTTATCTACCTATCGCACTTTTCCTGCTTCTATTTGTCTCGCTCCGATTCCGAGGCGCCCCGCATGCGGGATTTGAAGCAGCTGAAACGAAGCTAAACATTTCAATTTGGCATCAGGCGCTTTCATGCCACGCGCGCGCGCCTTGATATACATCTCTCTGTCTCTTCGTCTTTCGACCTATCCTAACCTTTCCACAGTGTACTCCTCGTCCTATCCGCTCGACGCCAGGTCGCAAACGCGAAGGGTCGGAGACGCGCGTACTGCTTCCGTCGAGAGAACAGAAGCAAAGGATGGTTTGGGTAAGTCGAAGGTAGGCGGAGGATGCACGAAATGGACCAACATCGATAGAACGGGGACAGGAAAAGTGCGAGGAAGACAGAAAAGAGCCAAGAGCACCGAGAGGAGACGGCAGGACGACGGCGGCAGTGGTGACGGCGGGGGGATGGCTTAACCCCAGTCTGTTTGCGAGGAGCAAATGGCGTTCTGCAGTTATTTTAAAATTCAGCCGGTGGCAGGGGGCGCGGATCGGATTAAAAAATCAGAGTGGAAGCTTGTTTCTCATGATAACAGCCAGCCGCCCCGAGAGCGGCAACTGCTGGTGCCGCTGGTTTCTCCCGATTCCGCCTCTCTGCCACTCCTCCGTTCCATCTCTATCTCTCTGTTTCCTCCATCCATGTACTGAGCCTGTTTTCCGTCTCTTTTCTTGGCTCGCAGCATCAACGGTTCCACTCTCCCCGTTACTCTTTCTCCTACGTCCCTCCTCCTCCCTTTGCCGATCCCTCCTCGCTTCATACCAAGCGATTCTCCCAATCTATCTCTCGTACAGCCGCTACCTCCGGTATCATCACCGCCGCCAACCATCGCTATCGCCATCGTCAACCGCTTTAAATATACGACAGCTACATATGTAAATATATATACAATATATATATATATATATATATATATATATATATATATATGTATGTATGTATGTATGTATGTATATGCGGTGGACCGGCAGAATATGGACGAGCTCTGTGCATTTGCCGGAAATATATAAATATATATGCAAATGTGCATAGGTGTGCGTTGATACGCATACGTATGCGCGGCATCGCGCGCATCTTCCTCTCCTCTCCACAACTGATCGCATCAAGTGCTTGTTTCCATGGTGATTGCTAATCGGGCCGCGCCTCGTGTTCTATCCTACGCCATTTCCATCTTGTAATACCTTTCACCGTTTCGTGAAAAACAAGAAACTTATTACTGATTGTATAATACATTGACTATAAAAGTGATTAAAAAGTTTAGCATTTCCGATTTTTACAGAAGGTATCTATCTATTCTCGACATTCGTTGCATTTCAGAAAAAATTATTTCTCGTTACTTTGAAAACAAATCTTTATCTGAAGAAATACTTTCGACATTGCCACTTCCGATCTCTTTGTGGGCCGCATCCCAAAGGCATTCTCAATGTAGCTGTTGCAACTTTCTTTATCAATTCAACGGTATCTACATTGTAACTATAAAAATTTAGATTCTGATTGTTGTAAAAAAAATGCGAACTATGTAAGTCTATTAACCTGGAAATAATCACTTGTTTTTACCGAAGCAATCAGAAAATGTGAATTATAAAATATTGTTTTAATTAGTCATATTGTTTAACATTTTTCTTTTTTTTAAATAATTATTCTTTACGAATCTTTAAATATGCAATTCCATCAAAAACCCATAATAAAAACGCGTTATACTAATTAAAATTTTTATTTTTCAAATATTATTATAATAAACTACTTAACGTACTTATTTCGTTTAATTAGACATAACATTTGATTTGTATTTTTTTTTCCAGAAAATTGTAATTAAATTCATATCCTTAATGTTGATGTGAATATTAATAAATCGGAAAACAATAATACAATATGTTGTTAATAATAGTGATTTTAATTGAGATGATATGTGAAAACACCTTGGATAATCGTTTACATAAAAAGAAAAATTAAAGAACGAACTATAAGAAGATAACTATGACCAACTAAAAAAATTAATTAAATATCATTTTAATATTGTTTACTATAGTTTTTAGTTAACTTTTAAAAACGAGCAAAAGAGAAATATAAATGATTAATAATATTTATTAATAAATGAATAAAATTTTAACAGAAAATTAACAGAAACATTAATGAAGAGTTGTCCCATAAAATTACTGTTAACCGGTTTAAAGAAATATGAGTATATTGATCGAGTAAACGTAAAGTAAATTTAAATAGACACGCATAACGATGCGTATATATTATCATTAAGCGCCAACCATACAATGTCTCAAGCCATACTAATCTAATGTATATACAAAGTGTTGATTTAATACCGTAAAGCACTTTGATTAATGCAAGTCGTAAAAGTATTATCCGTCGATATGCGCAACACATTTCCATTGATGTAAACTGCATTACACTTCGACTTCTGCGAGATAATTATAACCTTCGTCTCGAATTAACACACGTATCAACTATCACGACAGTTCCCAATTGTATGAAACATCGCTATTGCATTCATTCGGATTACGGAAATTTGTGAAGAACCGTGATTTGCATATCTCGCATATTTCGTCAATGTACGGCGCAAAAGCTGATATTTTTTTTCGATCCGGACGACTTATTCGTCAAACTGAATGATCGCGCATTGCGGTTAACATTCTCCAAGGGATGGATCGCTATCGTGAATATATTTCTCATAGATAACAACCGGTTCTCCGCGCGCTTCCAAGCTTCGGATTCTGCAAGATCCAGTTAGTTTTCAAGACAGCAACTACAGGAATCGAGGCGACCATTAAAAGCCAACTGAACGGCCATTTCTTTCGCCCTTTTCCCGTCAACCGGTTAGCGTAAACGCGTCCATCAAGATGTAGCCTCCAGAGAGGGTGGAAATGAGGTGGGGGGAACCCCGGGGGTGACCAAGGGCAGTTCACCTCGGGGCAGGTGTGCGGTTGGCATGACTCCGCCCCTCGTCACCGACCGTAACTAGGGATGATATCTAACTTCGTCCTCCATCCTGCTCCCTCTCTTCTAGGTCCTCCGCGCCCGACGCTCCTTTTCAGATACGGTCGTCATGCCTTATGTTTTATCAACGCGTTACTGCGGCCATTTCAGTGGTAGACGCCATCTTTCTGCGACACGACTGTGAGCACGCACGAGGGTTGCGTTTTCGCGCGCATCTTTCCATCCAAACTATCCAGTTTCTCCCAAAGTTCCGCTCGCCTGCGCACCACTATCCCTGTCGTTTGAGGTCACGCTTGAGTTTAATCAGCTGCGAGTCCGCGGCTGGACTGGTTTGCGGCCCCTTTGATCCACCCACTTTCCGTAACGGTGACCTTGTGAGTCTTCACATGAGACAGGTTGAGAATACGAAAATGAACTAGGAAATTTACAGAGGAAGAAAAATCGAGCGTTATATTGTAGGTATTGTGTATTATTAAAAGCCTTCAAATTTTATTTTAAAAATTGCGATTTATGATGATGAATAAGTTGCATATAAGTTATGAAAGCTCATTAAATACGAAATACTTCTAAACAGTTTTTATTTGCAAGAAATTTACGATTCACGTATTATTCCAATATAATATTATTAGACCATCTATCAATATCCTTAATATTATTATGAAATCAAATACTTGCATAGCCTAAATCGATTAAAATTGCATCGAATTGAAGACTAATATACGCGAATTTTATCGCACTAGTGATTTGACGATTTCAACAACATATATTTTGGCCTTGTAAAGCCATAATCACACTACAAGTTGCCAGTTATGCCAATTGTCAGTTGACGGTTCTATTTTCGTTGATCACGATAGTTGCAGTATGATTGGCTAAAATAGAACCGTCAACTGGGAACCGCAATTGGCAACCCGTAGCGTAATTAAAATTAGTCGAAATTGAATAGAAAGAAACGGAAAAGAACAGGCTTTTGTGGATGAGAGATGTGAGAATGAACGCAAGAAATTCTAATTCGATGACTGGCAATGTGCTCTTGATACTTAAAACATATAAATATTTGCATTTACTAGAGACTACGATATACGAGATGCGAAAATGTGTGATGGTAAGAGAGAAGTGTGATGTGGAACGAGAGAGAAAATTGGCCGATTATTAGTGTCGAGTTACAGTCGGTCAGCGGGAAGAGACGGTGTGTATTGGCTATGGTTTTCACTCCCACAGTTTACGACACGAGTGTCTAGTGTGGAACCCGATGTCGTCACGTTAAGCTCTTAGAAGCGCTTAGAAGCGCGTTTTCGCATCGCCACGCCTTGCTTCACTTTGCTTCGCTCGGGAGGAGGAAGTTTTGTCACCGCGGTGTGACAGTCGGTTGTTCCGCATCCAACTTTATTATCAGTTGGTCGCAGTGTGACAGATCGATCGTAAACTTCGTCGGATGTGTGTGCGTCTCGCCAGAGAACATCACGGTGAAAGATCTCTCTCTCTCTCTCTCTCTCTCTCTCTCCAGCCGCGTGTCGACGTGTATGTGTACACGTGTCGCATTGCATCCCGCCACATGCGGAGATTATACAATCTTGCTCTCTCTCTCTCTCTCTCTCTCTCTCTCTCTCTCTCTCTCTCTCTC
>Ga0157363_1003245_pt1 | contig 14642 bp, 5 predicted proteins | sample AttsexASBM1_FD_111477 | JGI IMG/M metagenome (GOLD analysis project Ga0157363, IMG submission 111477) | Fungus gardens microbial communities from leaf cutter ant in Ribeirão Preto, State of São Paulo, Brazil - Atta sexdens ASBM1 | ecosystem: Host-associated > Fungi > Mycelium > Unclassified ...
GCCGCAATACAACGAGAGACACGATAAAGTGATTTTGCAGCATGACAATGCTCGACCCCATGTTGCGAAAGTGGTCAAGACATACTTGGAAACGTTGAAATGGGAAGTCCTATCCTACCCGCCGTATTCTCCAGACGTTGCTCCCTCTGACTATCACTTGTTTCGATCAATGGCACACCTGACTGACCAGCATTTCCGGTCTTATGAAGAAGTAAAAAATTGGATCGATTCGTGGATAGCCTCAAAACATAACCAGTTTTTTCGTACGCTACCCGAAAGATGGGAGAAAGTAGTGGCCAGCGATGAACAATACTTTGAATCATAAATATATAACCAGTTTTTTACAATAAAACCTCGAATTTCGGAAAAAAACGGCGGAAACAAAGTTGTACACCTAATATGAGCGGGAAATATGCAACAATCATACTCTCGAACCTTTACTTTTTACTGATAGATTAACTACAGTCTTTTTTTGGATTTCCTACAAAATGAATTGCAGCCAAAATTGGTAGGAGATATTCCATTATTATTTTATCAAAATTTATGGATTTAAATGGTTGTGCAGCACCAGTATGACAATGGTTAAATAATTATTACCTTCATGGAAGGTTGAGGAGGATCAATTCTTTGGCCTCCAAAATCACTATATCACGCGATTGGATTTTTATTTATGGAGAAAGAAAAAATTTATCAAGCACGAATTAATACACGCCAGAAGTCAATGCAAAGAAATTCGTGATGCATTTACTGTAATTTAATAAAATAAAAAAAATCAAGAAAAAATTAATAATGCAATAGATTCTATTTTTCTCGTAGGTATCAGTTTTGTATTTGTAATGACGGACAATATTTTGAAATGGAGTTATAATAAGCAATCTATTTCTATATAGTATCGAATAAAGAAGCAATCTATTGTTATTTTTGTATTTTCATTATAACTTTTCAATAAAGCATTTATGAGTCTATGTTTATATAACATTTTTTTCTTGTTTTTAAAGTATAGCTGGTAAAGTTCTGCCAAAAAACCTCTATATACGTATTATATAATTGTTTAATAACCGAATGTATTCTGTGATAGATACAATTCCTGGAGAAACAATCCAGTAAAGTAGAGTTTGCTCAAATGCTGAATGGTATCAAAGATCTACGAAAGAATGGTTTTAAAGAGGCTGACATTATGAAATCTGCATTAGCAAGCGAATGTCCTAATGATGGTCCGCTGGTTGACGAGGCAAAGAACTGCTTGAAGAAACTCGCGAAGACTAATGGCTTCACATCAGTGATTTCATGTGTTGACTCTCCATGCGTACGCTCACCAAGCAATATTGTTAATCGTTTAATCGCATGGGCAAAGAAATTCACCTTCGACTTGTTTCGCAAATTTTTCGATCCCAAAGCCTTTCCCGGATATCTAAATCTTTTAATGAACTTCCTCGACAATTTTACTCACGGTTTATCCGTGGGTGGATCGTTCCTAATTTCTTTCCGTGTAGGTGTCCTCAGTACGTTCACTATTTTGGTGCATGAAATACCTCATGAAGTTGGCGATTTTGCTATTCTATTACGAAGTGGATTTAGCAAATGGGGTGCTGTGCGGGCGCAGTTAATCACGGCTGGCGGTGGGATCGTTGGTGCTTTGGCAGCCGTCTCCTTTTCTGGTAGTTTAGGTAAATAATATCTTTAAAAATTTGTGAAGTGTAAGATAATACATAAAAAACTTGATAAAAATAATGCAAGATAAATTAATCTAATAATAATATAGTTGCATTTTTTATTAGCTTAAAGATAAAAATTTTGATATTAACATTACATTTTATTAATTTTATTTATTTCATTGTATCAAGTAATTTTTGAAATAATATTTCTATACTATAAATAATCTTACTAATAGTATCTATTACGTGGAATTTATTTTATTGAGTAAAATTTATATCTTTTTTTTCAGAGGAAAGAACCAATTGGATATTACCATTGACCGCAGGAGGATTCATACATATTGGTTTAGTAACCATCCTGCCCGATTTGTTAAAAGAAACGAATACAAAAGAGTCTTTGAAACAATTTGGCGCTTTACTTTTGGGAGTTGTTATCATGGCTGCACTGATCTTTATTTAGGTCAAATATATTTCATTAAAAAATTATAGCGAATTCAATTGCCGCAGTGCATATTAAAATTGTTATACAATAATCTAATTTGAGTATAAAAATAAAATATAAATATTTTAAATGATACATGTGTGTGTATAAAATACATATTTTAAACAATAAAATTTAATAGAATTTTCGCGATTCAACTCGTTCCTTTCGTTACATTTATATTAAATATTTATCTTTATGTTAATTTGTGTATGACGATTAATTTTATGCACTAGTGTATACAATCGAATTCGCTATTAGTTATGCAGAAAAATTCTATTATGTTGATAATTAAAGTAAATTTCAGTTATGTGCTATCGCTGAGTTGATAGAAAAATATGTCTCAAAATTATCAACTTTTCATACAGAATATTTTTACAGTTCTGAATTGAAACAACACTTTAATTAGAATAGTGAATATGCAGTTTCTTTCCTTCCATACTTTCAATTATAATGTGATCTTTAAAATTATATTATGAGTTTTCAAAATTTGAAATATTGCAACCTTAATACAATCCTATAATATATTTCATCCCTTAACACAGTTATATAAATATATACTTTTCAGAGTTATTTTTCTCTCATCTAAAAAAATTCTAATTTTTTTACGTATATCACTTTTCTATCAATACAGCGATATGTATCAGCACAATATTTTGAAGTTGCCATAAAGTTATATAATACTTTTTCTCTCTATATTATTTAATGAAAGAAGACTTACGCTATATGGAGAATTCCTTAACACATGACGTTGCACGCGTATAAAAGAACGTATGAGAAGAAGTGAGAAGAAGGCATGTAAAGGCATTCCTATCTCCATCTGTACACAATGCAGCATCACAAATGCCTTAACGTTTTAGTATGTCTTTTTATGCCTTCTTCTCTCGCACAACTTCGCGTATCAAGGCATTTGTGACGCCATGTACAAGAATGCTATGTCTTATTTTGATTATCATGATTTTGAATTTTGAGTAAAAATATTTTTTGTTAAATCATACATAAAAGAGTCTATTGTCGTTGTTCCTTCTTGATAACCAATTTCCATTTCGACAACATTTAAGCAACAAGGGCTAAAAAATTTTGTACTAAGAATATTTTTCAATACGCACTGATGAAATAGTAGTCTGAGATTATTGCATTCTTTCAGTGAATATTATAGAGAAAGAGAGGAAGAAAGGGGTGAGTGAGTAAATGAGTGAGTGAGTGAATGAGTGAGTGAGCGAGACAGAACGAGAAAGAGAAAGAAAAAAAAAGCGAAAGCAAACCAAAAACAAAGAATTTGTATATTATTTTGTCAGAATTAAATTACTTGTCACGTTATGACAAAATGACATGAAAAATCTTATTATATTTCATATAATTTATATTATAGACACATAAATATAAAAATTTGTTATAGCTAAGATAATATTAATATTATTTTAATTTTTATATTATTTTAATTAATATTATTTTCCAGTTTGTATACTAATAATTTTTTCTAATAATAAAACAATTGAATACCAGTTAAAAATTTAATTTAATTTGAAGTATTGATGATTTTTCGGAATAATGAGATATATTATATATATGAGTATATAATATATATTATAGGTTTATGCATATTTTGAATTTTTTAATATTTCCTTCGTGCTGTGAATATTTGTTTCAAAATATAAGCTATTTTCATAAATAATTAATACCAAGTATAAAGTTAATTATAAACCTAAGCTGTTTTCATATAATCCAAATTTTTAATTCTTTAATTTAAATAATAAAATTTTTAATTGATATTATTTTGTTAGAAAGAATACTGGGTTATATCAGTATTGCTTTATGAACTCATATATTTAAAACTCATATATTTACGTGTCTGTCATAAATTATATACTGCACAACAGAAATTCACATTATAGTTATTTTTAGTTATCAATTTAGTTATCAGTTAATAATGTAATAACAATTACATGTATGTACATATAGAGGCTATGAAGAAAAAAATTACAATGGCATTAAATAAGTTCTTTTCTATTCATTGTAATTTAATGTAATTAAAATTAAATAATGTAATTTAATTATAATAAAATAATATACAAACTCTTTTCTTTTTCTCTTGCTCTCAAATTTGATAAATTCCGAGTTTAGATATAGCAACCTTTCTAACCATATTTAATAAAACTTATAAAATCATGCGTAGGGACGTAAGATTTTGACTAAAGTCTAAATGAGTAGACAAAATGAAATTAATTATATTCCTTTCGTCTTTACTAATTAGTATTAAATATTCACAATGTATTCTTATATTTTGTTATAAATATTCACAGCAAAAAGGAAGCTCCAGGAAAAATTCAAAGTTGCATAAATCTCCAATATATTTGCATCTTTATCGGTATTAAGAAAAATTGTATGATGATAATATATATTTTCATTAAGATTAAAGTATATCAAAAGACATAATTATACATTGCGTTAAGTATTGGTATATCCATAAAAGATACTCAGTTGCGTATCTTTTTCAGATCGAGCTTCGTATTTCATTAGATATTTAGATATATATAATTCAGGTATAAAATGTAGATAAATATATCTACGGGATATGAACTTTGTTAAATTTTCAATTTGTAAAGACGAGCAGAACTTTCAGAAGGAATTTAGCTGTTGTAATTTTCTCTCGGTAGCCTCGTGTATCATGCGTGATGTTCATACTTTATGAGTTACAAAAGATAATGCAACCCTTGTACTTAACAGGTAAAAACAAGGTATTATTTCATTCAAATGCATGATACAAGAGTGCTTTTTCTTGCACCTGTAAATAGAAACCCTAGTTGGGGAACTGGTTAAAATTAACATCTTTTACAAAAATATTTTCTATGTATCATATAGTTATATATAAATGAAACTGTTCATATCTATGTAATCTCTAATTCACTATGATTTGTAAATAAAATATACTATTCTGCGATTGTTTATATTTTATACTTCTTTTATATTAAATATATATATACTACAGGAACTTTCAGATAATATGGCATATAATCGGTACAAAATAATTTATTAAGTAATTATTTCTAAAACAAAAAATATAAGTTATTTATACTTGCTATGTGATAGCCAGATATATAACTAAAGTCTTATACATATTTTATGTACATGTATCTCAGTCGTTTTACTTTTCAAATGATATTTTTCAATTATTCCTCACATAATTATGAGGTATACATGAAATATTAATTGAGCTGATTAAATCAAATATCAAAAGTTCCCGTCTCTTGAAGGGAAAAACATACAGACATTTAATGTGTTTGATAGGCCAATAGAAAGGAAAGACTCTTACAACGAAAAAATCGCTATAAATATAATACTACTATGCCATTTAAACAATGAATTAAATAATGAATTTAACTGACATCTAATGACTAGTATTTCATACTTTGGATACAAGAGACGAGAACCACATTTTTTCACTGATCAATCCTGTAAGTATGACAATCTATTTACAGTAGAAATAGAATAAACACATTTAGAATAACAAAATACTTTTTTATACTTAGATTTTTCCTAAGATCTGGAAATTGTAGCTAATCATCTTTATCTGCAGATAATATTCTCTTTTTCAAGATTTTTTTAATAATTACTACGACAATAATTTTAATTTTCTTCTCTTGACAAAACTTTTTACACTGACAAATACATATTAAGTAAACTCTATGCTCTATTGCACATATCTACTAACATAAGACTGGAATTTAATTTATAGTCTTTGATATACTTTCGTATATTTTTTTTAGTTACCTTAGACATTAATTCATATTCATAGTTCATCATGAGGTGCTTCAAAAATAGTTTCTTTTAATCTTTCAATCAGTAATATTAAACTCTTCAAAATGTCTGTTTCATCCACAGTGAGTTTAATATTAAGATTTTGATAAAAGTGTAAGAGATTATTTATAACAGGTAAAAGCTCAATATTCTTAAATTCGGTTTTACAAATAGGAGATATCGTGATCATGCTATCTGAGACTACTTCGAGAAAATCGTTATTTTCTATACTAAATTGGCCAGTTAACTTTTCTTTGAAGCATTTAACCATTAAGTTGCTTAGGAGTTTACAGTAATCGTGCCTCAGTAATTTTAGCTCAAAATCTGTAATAGCGTACTCCCTCATTCTCTGTTGACGCTGTTCGGCATCATGAATTTCTTCTAGGTTTCGTCTTTCGATTGTTAGATCGTTAATTAGTTTCATTGCTTTCATTTGTATATGTAATTGATCGTCGTATAGAATCTTGCCAAGTAACTGCAAACCGCCATGATCAATCCAAGCTTTCTGAGCAGCAGGAAACTGGCGTATTAAGGCACTTAGAGCAAAGAGACATCTGGATTTTACTTCAATTTTATTATTTGTAGACAAGACGTGCAACACTTTTTGAATAAAATCATTTTCTAATGCCTTAGCTTGCACTTTTGGATTTGATTGGGCGGCTGCTCCTAGAAGGCGTAATGCTTCTGATTTTATTTCATTATTAGTTCCATTAAGACATGGTGATATGATCTTAGTCAGCCTACAATAAAAAAAAGTTGATTAAAATTGTATTGGTAAATTGTTATCTCCAAGAAAAATTATATTCATTCATATTTATTTACCCATCCATGTCTGAGAATATTTTAGCATTGTCTATTTGATGAAGAAGATATTCTAAATTATTTAAAATGTCCAATACTTCTTCAATCTCTATACTAATTAACGTTCCTGTAGTGATACTACTTTTATAAGATTGAAATTTCTGGAAAAATCTTTTTAATAATTCTGAATCGCTTGTAACATTAACTTTAAGAGCATTAAGTTCCTCTTTCAAAGTTTCATAAAAACGTTTAAAACGTTTCTCAGTTTTTGGTCGAGTTTCTCCATTCTAGAATGAAAAAGAAAAGAAAAATATAATAAATTTTAAATTTTTACTTGTTAATCCTAAATTTGGAATAAAAAATAATTTACATTTGGGTAAACAATTATTAATATAATTTAGATCTATAATCAAGACAATGCAATATGTTAAAATATGGAACGAACAAAAAAAAACATAATTGCAATTGTTAGATACAACATGTGTTAATCTGTTTCAATTCCAAATTCCAATAATTGCAAATTTCTAATTCTTAATTCTCTGTCTGTAATCACATTTTTACTTCCTACGTCTATTAATTTGGATCTATATCTATTCCAAGTTTTTTATTGTTCTAGGCTTTCAAAAATTCAGTGTTAACTTCTCTGTTACATTATTAAATAGTTTTTAATTGAAATGTTAAAACCTTTATCTAACAAAATTTAAAATTTGAGCAAAAATAGAATAAAATTTTGAGGATCAAATTTAAAAGTAAAATTTTTTGTTTATGCTAAAAAAATCCAAATTGGAGGCGGAAGATTAAATATTTAAAATAAAAAAATAATTACATTCATGTTTGATATTTCTGCTTCATCTTGCTTAAGTTTTTTCAATCTCGCTTTCAATTCATCGATAGGAAATTTCAAAGAATTCAAAGATTCTGAAACTTTCTTTATTTTCACAGAATCCGGCTCTTCGTTTTCTAGAACCGACTTATCTGGATGTAGTGTCAATGACTTGGAATTGGATCGGTTTGTATTTTCATCATCTTCTTCTGTGTCATCCATCAATTTAGCCTCTGTTACTCCAGTTGCAAAATTATGTCTCACGTGAAGTCCCTTGGGAATAGGAGTTCCTGATAAAAATTAAATTTTATTAATCTTACTAGAGATTAGATCTTTATTCTTACTAGCACAAAATTTTAGGATATTTATAATTTAATCAAAAATTTGATTGAATCTATTATTATTATTAATTTTTGTATTAAGATAATTGCATTTATGTGACAAAATTAGTTTTATTTATATATTTTAGCATCATACATATTTCATTAAAAAAACACAAGCTATATACACTTTCACATAATTATTGATTATTTAAAAAATTCTCATTGGAGCTTTCTTGAATATTTATATAGAATAATCCTAATATTCATATCCATCTCAAAAGTTTCAACAAAATTTTAATATTTGTTAAAAAAAGAGAGAGAGAATCATTGTAATATGTAATCCCGAACAATTTAATTTCTTAAGACTGTGCCTTCTTGGACCACATAATCCAATCCGCACATACGTCACTGGAGGCAACCATTCGGACAGGACGACCACAGAATTCTCTCTCTCTCTCTCTCTCTCTCTTTCTCTCTCTCTCTCTCTTTCTGTCGCGATTCCTTATTTAAAACAACACGAAGTAATCTCCAAAATTCTCGCATTACACAAGACTGTGCTCTGTCTTCTTTAGGAATGTCGGAAGGATTGGATTGTTGCATTTTCGCCACGGAAGGGCTGCACATACAGCGGATTTGACTGACGTGGTGTCAAACAGAGCGATGGATCTCGATCGGCGTAAAGTAGTCCCACGGTTGCGGATACGACCTTGATGATACTTACCCTTTTTCACCGTCTGCCATTCGTGCGTTGCCACGAAAGCGCTCTCGTTTTTTTCAGCACTACCGAAAATTGCAAGCGGCAGGTACAACAGCAGGATGCACGTGTCAACACGCATTCTGATAGGGACAACACGACGTCGTCGTCGTCGTCACCGGAGTAGAGGAACGCGTTACGGCTGCGATTGTTCACAGGCGAACCGTTTATGCGCAAATCTTGTAATCGTTCGTCATCAGCTGGCGCAAAAGCGACGTGAGATTGTCAGCGTGATGCTCGGCATGACATTTATCGCGGGACTCGCGAACAACTCGTTCACGTGTTGCGTCCGCTATTTATTGCGTCTGTGTGTCAACCCAATGCGCCGACGGTAGTTGCACGCGGTCGCCGCCAGAGCCGACCGACAACCAATGAAGAGATGCGACGTTGCCGTATCCGTCGCATTCGAATCTTCTCGTGCATTCCGAAAAACCGAGTAATATTTTATTGTAAAAAATAAGGTTTATTTTTTTCATCGTCAGAGCGGGCTGCAGTAAAACTTTCCTTCTCCTTTTGTCAAGTATCAAATATATATAGATCCTTATTTCAACATATACATTTTTTATAAACTTTATGAATAAAACTAATTTTTTCATTATATTTGATATTTCATTTAAAGTACAAGTCCAAACAAAACAAATCAAAATGACGTTACTAATTGAAAAGTGACTTTTAGTAATTTTTTTTCCAAGACTGGCATCAACTTTTCAGTGGCAATATATATATTGAAACTCGGCTTAAATCCGCACGTGTTTTCATTACGTATTGGAGATTGAGGATTGCAAATTAAAGATTAAAATCCAGACAATCAGAATGATATGGATTAAAATTATACAATAATTTTTTAATAAAATTATCTGATTGAATTCTAATGGCTGTGTTTAGCAAAACATTTACTTTACAACTGTTGGAAGTTTTCTTCGCTTTTGATTAAATTGTATTTTTTACTCTAGAGAAATGATCCTATCTCAACAGATAATCATAAAACGATTATAAAACTATTGTTTTCTGCTGAACGTAACCATTTTTTAATTTGCAAAAAAAATCCTCAGTCTCCAATACATAATATATAATATGTATAATATGTACTTTAATTAAATTGTAAATAGACTTATAATTTTCAAACTGTTGATTATTACTTATTAGAGAGAGAACCGACTTTATTTATTTATATCTGTGTAAAATTATTACATAACAATAGTAGAATCAAATTAAAGAATATTATAGCATGATATAATTGCGTGACAACTGCAAATTCTTTAGATCGAATTTCATGTAAAAATCAATGTTTTCTTTGAGAAGAATTCTATATCACGCGGTGTTATTTATATATATATATATATATATATATATATATATATAATTGCTGTAATTCGCTTAATACTTGATATTAATTAATTTTTCAATCTGATTAAATAATGTAAAGTAGCTAAGTATTTTGTACTTCGAATAATACATTACCATCCATAAATTCAAAAACAATTTTTTCGTATATCAGAAACCAAAACCGTAGAGAAGCTTTCAAAAGTGCATTTGAAAAGATTGAGCTATTTATTTTTCAGTTTTGTTTTTATGCTATTTTGTTCTTAAATTACATAAAAACTAGCATTTTTCAATATTTTTATTTTATTTTGAAGCGTTGTAGTTTGATGAAACATTATGGGAAAAAATTAACGAAAAAATATTTAAAAATAAGATCTTTTAATAATAATTTCTAATTTTAAGATAATTTCTTTTAATTGGTACGAGATGATTTTTCATAATAATATCGAATTTTTTTGTAATTTTGTAAAAACTCATTTTTGTAAAAAAATATTTTTTTATTTTGAAATTAATCGATTTACAGAAAAAAGAAAAAAAAGAAAAATTTTTTTCTTTTAATATTCTAGATTTATATAAATTTTGTAAAAATTTTTTAGGAACTCTTTTATAAATTTAAGTCTGATACACACACTTGAAAAACGTAGGCAATAGGAAAACATGAAAAATGGAAAATTTTTTCATTACTACCTTCCATGGTAAAAATTTTCATTTTTCACGCTTCATTTTAGGAAAAATGATCGCTATAGTTAAGGTTGTTTTATTCAATAAACTTGAACTCACTTTCTTATTTTTTTTGTTCTTATTCTTATGTTTATCTACATTCTATTATCTTATATTCTATTAATTAGATAAATCACATTATCACATATAGTTTATCCGAAGATAGACCTTAAGAATCGTATTGTTGAAAATATCGCACAGGAAAATGTACAAAAATATCATAATATATAATAGATTTCTCTAGTACTTTCTGCGATACTTATCAAAAGGCTTTCAAACTCTGAAAGAATTTGGAAATTGAATTCGGGAATTGAGAGAATCGGTTTAGACGGCCAAACAAAACGCCGTTTGGCGGCGAGCGCGAGCGGCGACGGTGTGGGTCGCAACGGCAACACCGGACGGCGCGACGACCTACCAATCAGCGCGCGGAACGTATCCTGGCGCGCAAGGCCAGCTAAGCGAAACTCATTTTACTACGCGCTCGTACGACGACCGGCACGTGCGGCGACGGCGGCGGCAGCGGCGGCGGCGGCGGCGACGACGACCGTTCCCTACCATCCAGACCCTACTTCCCTCGCGCAGTAACACAGTAACCGTTGCGCGCGCGGCGTTTCGCTCTCACGCCTCTCACGTTCTCGGCTCTACTCCATCACCGCGCACGGCACGCACACGTCCACTGCACCGTCCTCACGGGTACATCCACGCGTCACGAGAATCCGTTAATAGCAGACCGATCGCCATGGCAGAGGAATATCTATACGGTAAATATGAACGGCCATGATGCCACGTTCGCTGTGGCTTTGCTATTTCGCGACGCACGCGGATACTTACGTACCGTCGGCCATTTAAGCGCGAAGGGGATGTACTGGCCGGAGACGCCGGCTGGGCTTTCGGCCATTGCGATACGGCAGACTCTTGACTCCCGTTGCAATCTCCGGAGCCGGCGTGCTCGGTCACCGGCCGGTGCCACTCTCTCGCCACGAATACGACTTTAGTGTCTTCTGTGTTCAGGAATCACCCTAGAGGGACCGAATGCAAGCGAGGTATGGGACCCGGAGCACAAGAATGATGATTCGGACGGCGCGGCCCAAGACATCGGCGCTGATCAGAAGCTCATTATAAAAATGGTGAGTGTGCCACGTTTCGGCAACCGACGGAATGACAACAGAGACGTCGCCATCGCTCCATGTCTAATGAGTTTTTCCCCGCCTACGGTTCCCCGCTGTGTCTCCACGAGCTAGCATCTTTCGGGCGCTTTCCTTCATTCGTGGTGGGGCGCGCAGTTTCCATCGCACTCATCGGCTATCGTTTCTTCTATCATGCCGCGTGTTTCCGCATACCGCATTTTCAATTGTTGTTCAGTTAGCATAATTTAGGAACACTTCGATTTTTTTCTTTGTAGCGCTCCTCATCACCATCGCCAATTAACATTTCGCGCGCGAAACTCAATCGCCAATTTCAAGTGGTCTCGTTCAATTCTTCAATCGAGAAAGATAACCTGGGTGACAGTCGGCCACATTGCTCCGATTTTTTTGCTTTTCCTAGGATCGCAAACATTCCTCTATGTCTGAATCATTCAATGATTGTCACGAGTCCCTTAAAGTAAATAAGAAGGCATCTTTTTACAAAGTCGCTCGTGGCGTTGTAACGATGATTGATTAGTTTTCCGTTATAATTGCCAACTCGTCTCTTAACGAATAGGTACCGGGAAAGTTTGATGCTTGGCGCCATTTTTTCACAACGGCTTCGCCCTTCCCCCCCACTTTATATTAGATAAGACAGGGCTCTATTATATGTCGTGAGATTTTAACGGAATTTTAACGGAAATTTAATTTGCGGTTAAACTTGATTTGATTCGATTGAACAAGGAATCGAAATTCTTCTCGTGGACAATATGCGAATTAAATTAATAGAATTTGATAGTGTACCAGTTATCGAAATATTACGGCACACAAAGTTAGTATAACAAAGTAGATATTAATAAACATTCTCATCGCGAGTAGTTTTATAAAAATTATATGTAATACATTATGTTTTATCGTAACATTAATTTTTAACTTTTTAAAAGTTTATGACAAATATAATTTTTTATTACATTACCTTAATCATTTCTTCTGTTATATGTGTGCGCTTTGTGCATTTCATTGAATTTGAATATTACAAAAGCATTTTTTATCTCTTTATTCTTTTTTTTATAACAATATAATAATATTTGTGTATATAATAATATTTGTGTATAAGTGTAAGGTCGATTCTGTATCTTCAAACAAAGTGAAAAAATTACAAAAGTAAGCAAATTTACTAGGTGTTGACCAATGAAATTATCAGTATTCTAGTAAATTCGCTCACTTTTGTAATTTTCACTTCGTTAAGATACAGAATTGATTCTAAGCTGTTTTCTAACCTAGAAAGAAATTGATCAAACTTTATAAACGTACAAAAATATTTGAGATAAAATGCATTTAATTTGTTCTTTATTCCTATACTGTCTAAACTGGCTCAGACAGTGCAATAAGTTAAAGTGAAACAAACTTATATTTGTTTCACTTCAACTTATTGCATCGTGTACATTCAGATAGTGCAGGAATAAAGAACAAACCTAAAAATAATACAATTATAAGAAATTTAAATATACAACTTTCCTAGTCTTTTGTTTATAAGAATTATTGACTGTATTGTTATAACATTGAGTTTGAATTTTGTATAAAATCTTAGATATTTGTAAGAATTAATAACCAAAATAATTTTTATTAGTATCCAATATTATATTTTATTATTTATTCTACATTTATATAAATAATTTCTTGTATAATGTTTATTATAAACTTTTTAGGCTCTTCTAGGACCGGAGGCTAAACCTGGAGAGCTTAACGTCTTGCAGGTTGAAGCAATGGGATTAAAAGGACCTATAAAAACTCCAATTGCCTTGTTGGAGATGGGAAAAACGGCGCAGATTATTCTCGATCTAAGTTTCCCAGATCCTCCAGTCACGTTCACGTTGGTTAAGGGCAGTGGACCGGTTCATATAGTAGGACACAATCTTCTTGGTATGTATCTCTACATCAAAAACTAAGTAATTTTACTTAGTAAATTTATAACTAACATCTGAAAAATTGTATTGTCTTATTATCTTGGGATTAAGTTCATGTTTTAAATACTATATTTCTTTTACATACACACACACACACACACACACACACACACACACACACAGTGAAATATTTTTCTATTACAAATTCTTATTGTCACATATGCAGAATGAGAATTAAACTCTGATGTTTTGCTTTCAAGCAACTATTTTAATACTTAGAGTTATATTCAATATCTCTGTGTATTATTTCAGATTATTAAATATTGTATGTGCTACTCATATACAATTCAATATAAAAATTATCACAAACTATAAAAATCAATGCCTTAAACGATCTTAAATGCTTGTATGATAAAATATTATATACATCACATAGACATCTTCTAACAAACTCATTTTAAAAATATACATTATTATTAAAATTTAGCGACTATTTCTTAAATTATTAATAAAAAGTTAATATTTTTTATTTTATAATATTTATAAAAGTTTATCAAGGTATACCAAGCAAAGATGATAAAGTTAAAATCGAATATCTTCTTAAAAAACATAAAGAAAAATAATTTTAATAAAAATATATTCTATTCTATGTTAAAAGTGTACATATATGTTTTATTATCTGTATTTTTTATCTGCTTTTGCTGTTGTACATGTTAGTCCTTTTGAATTATACACATAACATTTTGAAATATAAAATAAATTTTATACATTTACATATATCTATGTATGTATATATATATATATATATATATATATATATATATATATATATAAATAAAAATATATAATATATAATATATATATATACACATACACAAAGTGAAAATGAAATCATCATTTTTGAAATATTGATAAATATAGGAAAGAAATAAA
>Ga0157363_1003247_pt1 | contig 14641 bp, 15 predicted proteins | sample AttsexASBM1_FD_111477 | JGI IMG/M metagenome (GOLD analysis project Ga0157363, IMG submission 111477) | Fungus gardens microbial communities from leaf cutter ant in Ribeirão Preto, State of São Paulo, Brazil - Atta sexdens ASBM1 | ecosystem: Host-associated > Fungi > Mycelium > Unclassified ...
ACATGGCAATAAATATCATCAAGAATAGTTTGGGATCATTAGGAAAATGTAAGTTACATAGTTACATAATTAATATCCTTTCTTAATTAGAACAAGTTACAACAATAATAAAATTACGTTAAAATGAATCATAAATATTTGAAAAATCACATTTAGTGAACATTTTAATGTCATTCATATTTCTGCTTAGGTAATAGTTTTTTTCAAAACTATTTAACATATTGTTTTAAAAGCCTTCAATAATATGTATATCTTTAATGAATTATATGATCAAATTTTCCTTTTTTGTTGTTTTTTTAAATTAAACAATTTTTAAAACGAATTTTTCTCTATTATATAAATTTTACAGAAATAGCTATTATGTGATAATTTTGTCTTTATTACTGATATCTTGCAGATTTACAAGCTGCTTCTGCACTGAGATATTCTATGGAGATGTCACCGACATATAAAACATTAGTAGTAACTATTCCAAAACCATTTGTTTACATGGTCAAGTTGAACAGGCCAGAGAGACTAAATGCAATGAATTCAACTATGTGGAAGTAGGTGATCTCTTACTCTTGTCATATAATTAAACTGTAAAAAAATATTCTCTTATATCCTCATGAATTATTTAGAGAATTTAAGGAATGTTTTGAGGGATTGTCAATAAATCCAGATTGTAGAGTAGTTATTCTGTCAGCTGCTGGCAAGACATTTTGTGCAGGTAAATCATAAAATAACTATAAGGAGTATTACATATTCATCTAAATCCTGAAAAAAAGTTTATTTAATAATATGACAATCTGATGTTGCAGGAATTGACTTGCAAGGAATAATGGACATGGGTCAAAGCTTAGCAGAACAGGAGGATATTGCACGAAGATCTAAATTAATAGAGTCTAAAATTAAGGATTATCAAGATTCATTTACTGCTATAGAAAAGGTAATTTGTTATTCATAAAGATAATTAATGTAATTCATAAACATATATTAAGTATAATTAGTGTATTTTATATATTCTAGTTTTTTTCACTCAGAGAATGTTTCATTATATCTCTTTAACTTGTATGATCAAAGTAATGACAGGATAATTTTAACAGTGTTCGAAACCTGTGATAGCTGTTATACATGGTGCTTGTATTGGTGCTGGCATGGACATGATATCTGCAGCTGATATACGTTATGCTTCTTCTAATGCATATTTTCAAATAAAGGAACTTGATATAGGTATGGCAGCTGATGTAGGTACACTTCAAAGATTTCCAAAAATTATGGGATCTGACAGCTTGGTAAGAGAGCTTGTCTATACAGCACGAAAGTATCCAGCTGCTGAAGCACTAGAAAGTGGATTCATAAGTCGCATGTTGGATAACGAGGAGAGGTAAAATAATAAATATAATGAAATAAGAAGTTAAATACAAGAAATATAAGTTTGTAATGATTAATTATTCAAATAGAGCGATGTGAATGAATTTTAATGACATTATTTATATTCTCTATTCAGCTTATTGAATAAATCAATAGAAGTTGCTGAAGATATTGCAAGCAAGAGTCCAGTTGCAGTGCAAGGTTCAAAAATGAGTTTGGTATATTCTAGAGACCATTCTGTCCAAGAGGGATTAGATCACATTGTAAGTGCTTTTATTCCACCTGAAATGCAATAAAAAATTTATTTGTTTGCTATAAATATATGAGATATTTTCTTATACTTGAAAAGTTGTTTTAATAACATTTTGGAATTTGTTTCAATAGGCGATGCATAATAAAGCAATGCTTCAGAGTGAAGATTTTTTGAATGCAGCTATGGCACAGGCTGTTAAAGGTGATCCTCCAATATTTTCAAAGTTATAAATTGTTTCTTGAACTTAATGTTCTTGATACTTCCAATGTACGTCACATCGATATTATTTATATCAATGTTATATTAATGTTATATTAATGTTAGATATAAAAATGATATATGTATTTTTTGAAAATGTATTTATATTACAAAATATAGAATAACTTTATGTAATTTTTCTAATCACAGATTTTAACATTTTTTATACCGATATCCCTCTTTTATAAAAATTACTTCCTAAAATAATACATATATTTTTATGTCGGGTCAGTCTTGTTGAAATAAAATGCTTTCCCATTTGCTCTTTAGAGCAAGCTCCTCTGCCAATTTCGCAGCTTTCATTTCATCAACAATATTATATACATTAATGTCTTTGGGAATTTTTACCTATAATTTGTATATTCTGGATGAAGATCAAATGTTAGATTCAATAATACGACAAATCTTTCAGATAAAGTGTCGAAAGGAACCTTAGCAATATTAGAAATAAATCTATATTTTTACACACGATTAGCAAATTGATGTAATGTTCATAATTAATTTTTCCAGTTTCTGCGTCGCAAGCTACGGCCATCATATCGGCCACTTCTTCTTTTGTAAATGGTTCTCCAATTTCCATAATTGATTTCTCTAAATCTTCTTTCATGATATATCCATGATTTTCAGGATCTAATAATTGGAATGCTTTCAATAATTCTTCTGGTTCTGCTGGTTTGAACCTAGGTACCAAACAAGTATAAATTATGTTATATTATCCATTTTTCGATATATTGGTTTTTACTTATTGGTTATACTCATTTTGAAAAAAATGTTATTTATTAACTGTACTTGCGTTCACTGATTGCCTTGCTCATGTATTCTATAAATCTGTTTATTGGCACGCAATTATTCTCGACATCTTCAACTTCTACTTGAATTTCTTGTAACTCAGCTTCTGTGATAACACATCCTATTAAATAAATAATAAAAGAATTTGAATTATACGTATTTTACAAAAGAAAAGTATAAAATTATTAGAATTTTTATATCGTGAACATTACCTAATGCTCTAATTATAGTTCCCAAATCTCTAACATTTACTTCTCCAATCCTAGCATTATCAAACACATCAAATGCTTCATAAAGTCTTTTTTCTAATAATGATGGTTCGATAACCACTAAGTATATAATATAAAAATATATAATATAAAAATTATTAAATATTAATTATTAAATTGATACAAAAATTAATATTGAGATATACTTACTGTTATTTTATAAAATCTAATTTCGAAATTTTTTAAAAAGAAATAGAAAGTAGAGAACAACTTTTAAGGAACTCAATATGATTAGCTTTCAAGAATTGTTTGATCAATAAATAATATGAAACTATAATCTCTGGGAAATCTTAGTCTATAATAGAGCTTTTTCACATAATTATCTCCACAGGAGTCATATATTTGTTTTAAAAAATTGAGAAATTTTTATTTTACATTTGTACATATTAATTACAAAATCTTTGACTAGTACGTACATTTTTTAGTTTCTCTTCGTGTAGTTAACCGTCTTTCGACGATACTCTTTCTGGGCGATATAGAGGGTCGAATCATTTTGAAAAGATTGGAAAGATATGTCCTCAGTAATGCAAATAATATTTCTATTGCTTACTTAATTTTGCATAAATAAATTTGTTACAGCCTATATGGCAAAAAATCATGAATATTCATTCATATTTTTATAAAATATAATAAAATTAGATAAATTGTACCTGTATTATTTAATAAATTATGCGTATATTATTATTTGATATTAAATTGTAATAATTTAGATGCAATCAATAATATAACATGATACATGAATTAAACAATTGCAGGATATGTTGTGATAATTTCAGGATGTACATACATATTTTAGAGGCCGCATTTCAATATACGATACTAAAATCTATAGTTCACGTTACGCTATACTATAGATTTTTAGTACTGGTAGTATATATTGAAATATGGTCATGGTTAAAAGATATCTTATGCTATTTAATGTAAAAATATAAAATATAAAAACAATAGATTGGCTACATAAATATAATACAATTGCAATTAAAAGTGAGCCGTTTGTCGATCGATTTCGATAATATCTTCGATAATCTCTTGAACTCGCGTTCCAATTTTCTTTGCTAAATCTGCTTTCTCATTGTTGGGTAAAAAAAGGTAACGCCAAACTAAATCACCATCAATAATACCTCTTGCTGGGTTTCCTTGATTTCGTACAAAACTTTTATATGTGCTAAATAAAAGAAAAGATAATAATATTCTCAATTATTAATTAAATTAGCAAGTAAAATAATTAGCAAATATATTTATATATAATTATAATTAAAACTTGCCGATAAGCTTTCGGATTTAAGCCTGCAATATGACAGATATGTGTAACCAATACATTTTGTAACATAAGTAATCTCCGATATGTTTTTTCTGGAACTGGCAGAATATAACCAAGGCTACCATCTAAAGATGCTAAAATGTAAAAAGAGATTCGCATAAAAATATTTAAATATTAAAAATATTCTATTATCGCTATTTTTAAAATATATATATTTGGACTTACCGTACATAGTAACATGTCTTTTATCAGCGCCAGAAAACTGTTTTTTATCATTTGCCGGATCAGTAACTCGACATTTAATACGAAAGAAAGTGTTTATTTTTTGTCCTAAATGAAAATCCGCCTTTCTAATTAATTTTTGACCTCCCAGACTTTCTCTGGATTCCGGTTGATACATAAATAATGCTAAATTGCTCTCTCCATCAGCTACGATAAAACCTAAATTTGAATTATCAATTAAATACTCTATTGTATATACTTCCGCAGGTCTAAAATCCTGTAATAGAATAAATTATTTTAAATGCAAAATTTTTCAAAATATATAATGCATATAAATTAAAAATTAATAAATAATACTCACTCTACTGACAAGAGAAAGTGTTCTATATTCTTCCTGAAATCTCAGCAAACTAATGGATTTATAGACATCAGCTATCAAAATTAGACTTTTTATACTAAGCATTTGATGAATGTAGATCTGAGTATCGATAAAAGCAACCCCAACAAGATCATTATCTTTTAATTGCCAAATATAAATCTGTAACAAAACAATTTTTTCAAATGCTATTTACAATAGATATAATTCTTATACAAATAAATTTAACAGGAATATAATACTTTTTGTCCAACAGCTGACACTAAAAATCCTGATACTTGTGTTATAGCAGTTATTGGTCCCTTTTGTTCCTTTGCATAAATCTGTTTAAATCTATTTTTGGTTAATGGCTGGCCAGGCTCAGGTACTACTTCAATTATATCGAATATAAGTATCTGAAAATTTAAAAAATAAGTTCACATTAAAAATTGATAAAGCTTAAAAATATTTTCAATATAAATATATAACTTACTCGTCCTCTGCTTGTGATATCCTCGCCGTAATTATAATTTGTTCCTAATACTATGTAACCTTTCAAACCAGATCTCGTTCCTTCATAAGCCAAAGATACATTCTTTAAGCAAGTGACATGTTCCCATTGGTCCAACTCGATTTTCGTATTAGGAATAGTTTCCCATGAAACTGGAGAAAATAGTACAATAGAAAATTGTTCTTGAGACGGATAAAGAAACCTTTCTAGACGCTCTTCTTCTGTAAATTCCTAATTAATAAAAAAACGTATTTATTAATATTAATTTTTAATATCGCCTCTGATATTTAAATAGATATTGATGAATAGATATTGATAAATATTCTGGAAAATTGAAATAAAGAACATAATTTTCAGTACTTTGTCTTCGCCGTTAAATCTGTAGTAACTTTTCAGAGGTTCAGCTGTGCTTGTTATAACACAATAAGTCTTGCTTTCAAGATGATATGTTACAAAATGAGGAGTACATCGCAAAGGGACTTTCCTAACTGGCCATGGAGCATCGTATGACAAATGAGTTGGTAAAACACATATCCTTAACTCTTCCTAGAAAATAACATCTGTGTGTCATCTTATTTCCTTCTAATGTCTTATTATAAAATATACCGTACCTTTCTATTAAAATACAGAAAACCTTGAGGGCAATTAATATTATTAAAAGGCGCAAAAGATGTAACAGGACCGTCAATGCCCATTGGATGTGTGCGTAATTCACCGCGTCCGGTCAAAAATATCCAATGTGGATAATCGCTGCAGATAAATACTCCATTATATCCGGCAATGTTGCTGAAGTAACGCATGACACAGATGCGAGTGATGTTCCTATTCCTTGGAACATCTTCTTCTTTGGGTCTTGGACTGCAAAAGAAATTCAATTAAAAGCAATAATTTAAATAAAGAAGCTTCATTACATGCTTTATTTTGATGCAAATAATTATTATTTTAATACATTAACTAATATATAGTATAATTATATATATTATATATATAGTATAATTATATATATTATATATATAGTATAATTATATATTCTCTTTCTAAATATTAAAATATTAAAATTATATTATTTTATATATTAGAAAATGTAGTATATCATATATTATATTAGAGTTAATCAAACCTTAAACGTCCTGGGATAATTCCATGATCCAATTTCTTAAATCTCAATTTTAGATATCCTTTTGGGTATCTATAAGCTTGATAGATTTGCAAATCTGAATCGAGACGTACCAAGAGCATCGGCCGATTTCCATGATGTCCTAGAGCAACCATCAGAATTTCACGGACCTACAAAAATAGATATTATTAAGAACACAAGTTTTTTAGGATTTCTACAAAGACACATTTATAGATAAATTACCTGCATATCAGGATGAGGGATCTCATTGATTGGAGTTGATTGTAAAGTTGTAGATTCCATACTGTCGTGTAATACATACTGGCCATAGCCAAAATTACGAATAAGGTAAGATAATCGTAAATCAGGTAAAGAATAAATTTCCAGTGTTCCGCTGTCTCTATATACAAGTAGCCAGTATGTAGATTTAATTTCTTGCAAATGCCTTTGCCACCTATTTTTATAATATGAAAATTCATATTATAAAAATATCCATATTATAAAAATGTATTAATACATGGTTCTTTAATATCAGAGGTGTAAAATGTGCTTAAAAATTATTAGATTTTTTTTTAATATTCTAATTTAATAAAAAAAAAGTTAATAAAATATAAAGTTAATAAAATATAAAGTTTGATCAAATTCATCATTTTAGAAATGCATTGTATAACGAGTGATTAAATAGGAATTTTACCAAGGTGGTTTTTTAGTAGTACCATCCGATGCTTTTAAATATGATGGTGCAGGCATTTGAAATGCTGGAGCATCGCCATACAATAAATCGTCTTCATTGTCGATATTGCTAAGTACAGAGGGTTCCTCTACATTGTATTCTTCTTCAGTATGTTCATCATCTGCGTTCTCAAATAATTGTGTTGTAAAAATCCCGCTTACATCTCTATAAGCACATAATGCTTCTATCTGAGGACGCTAAACATATTATACAGATATTAAGAATATTTCATAACATTTATGTAATATTAATTATAAAATTAAGAAACTTACAAATAGTAGATTGGCAGTCTGAGCATGCAATCTTGCTGTACCTCTTACTTCTCTCAGTGTCAATAACATCACTTGTCCATCTTCCGACAATAATGCTACATATGGATCAGCACAACTTGCATGTACAATTGGACATCCAAGATCTATGGGCATATGTTGAATCTGTAATTAATAAAATCAAAAAGAAAATATAAATATTATGAAAATACAAATATTATCATATATTTAGCGATTAAATTAATAAAGAAATGTACACAAAATTAATGAATATATCATTTACTTTGAATTATGAATATATCATTTACTTTGCTTCCATGTTTAAAAAATTTACATTGAATGAGATATATGAAATATTCACATTTATATTCAATAAATATATTGCGTAAACTATTATTAGTCTATGATTAGTGATAATGATGATAGATATTGAATATTTTATTACTAGATATAATTTGTTCATAATAATAATAATAATAAGGATCAATGTATATACTTGTTCGATGCCTTGTAAAAGACGCACTCCCATTTGAGTAACTTGTACAATGTACCGATTAGCACCAAGATTACCAGCAAATACTGTACTCCCTTGTGTACTGAATCCACTCTGATCTACCTCATTAATCTCTTGACCAGTTTGCAGAACCTAAATTGAATAAATTGTTATAAATTAAGGCTTAATTATAATTTATAGAGGATATATAAATATGTTGAAAGTATTATACCATAGTTGAATCTTCTTGACTTAATATCAAGAAAGCGTGAGATCCTTCTTCTGTTCTGATTTCATCATTGTTTAAGATGCCAATGACAGTCCACATATCTTCACAGCCAGGCAATTGAAATGTTGTCACAACCTATTTTATTAAAAAGATTATCAAAATATAATTATACTTTTATTAACGTGACGCTCTGTAATTCGCAAGTTCAATTTTAATAATAGATAATTTTAAATTCTTTCTCTGATTAATCTACTATTAATTATCCTTTCTTAAAAATATACATAAGTATAAATTCTATTGTATTAATTAATAAATATTTTTATTCTGGTTAAAGTAACATTATTAGCTATATTTACTAAATAAATATTTAATTTATTTAATTTAATTTAATTTAATTAAAAGAATGTATGATATAAATTTAATTTTATCGGCAATATATTAAAATCATCAATTATTAAAATTTAAAATATAAATTGTGTGCAAGATATACCGCGACTCGGCTCGCGTAAAGCATGGCAGTGTCTCGCGCCATGACGCTCTTACTGTGTTTCCAGATACATAATACGTAAATATAAGGAATCTGATTAGTTTGATTTGTTATGCGGATACATAAATGTTATTAGAAGATGCGCAGGTGTGTGTGTGTGTGTGTGTGTGTGTGTGTGTGTGTGTGTGTGTGTGTGTGTGTGTGTACACACACTATTATATCTACTATATAATTTCGACTGTAATACATCTATTATATAATTTCGACTGTATATCTTTACACAGAGTTATGAGCATCCGAGATCAAAATCTCATATCATTTACCTGAGGGCGTATAGAACGTTGTAACACACAAAGTGCACCATTCTTTCCATAGCCAGATGTCGTCACAAGTTCTACATCAGGGTCTTGATTTTGTAGAAATTCTTCCGACAGGAAGGCTGGTTCTCCCATTGAAATATTTCCACACGGTCCAATATTCAATAAGCTGTCACATACCTGAGTAAAAAATTAATTGTAAAAAGCACAGAACAGATAAACTATTATTGAAATTAATATGAAACTTGTTGATACCTCAAAAATATATGAAGTGATTTGAATGGATGTATGAGTTTCACTGCCATATACTTCTAGCTCTTCTGGATCTTTGATATCTAATACATCTGATGCCATCCAATCACCAAGAAAATCTTGTTTCGTTTTCTTGGCTGGAGTTTCTTCGCTCTCATTTTCTTCAATGGTAATCTCACTGTCATTCAAATTTTTCAAAGTTTCCGGCTCCTTCTCCGTAAATCGTAAAAGTAACGAATTACCAAGTCGAGAACCAAGGAAAAGATAATTATCTTCACACATACATACCTAAAATGTAACAAGTAATAAAATATAACAAGTAACATAAGCATACATATTGTTAAAAAAATAAATATTTCACATACACGCACGCACGCATGCACGAATGTGTGTATGTATATATACAGCAATTAAAAAATTAAGTATAAATACTTACACATGATGTTAATACACTAGCAGCAGCTTTATCAAAGTGAAATCCACGTACAGATCGCATACTATCGGCAAAGAGGGACAAAACGTAGAGTTCGCCACTTTTCAAAGAAATAACTAAACGATCTGCAGATATAAATGCTACCTGTGATCCTTCTAAACTCATCTTTACTCCTTCCTGTGGCTCTGCAAAAATAAAAGTAACAAGAATGTATTTAATTAATACATGAATAAATCATACATATATATTAAGAATACCAGAAATACTAAAAATTCTACTTACTCAATGGAAAATTTGTACTTGAGTCTGCTAAACTGTTAAGTGATACTCCATAAGGTGGTATACTTTGATTCAAATAAATAAGCGAATTAACGGCCATTATCAGAGTACCACCTAGAGGTTTTTTTACAGGTACAGCTTGATAACAATCAAATGGCAAATTCGAGACAGACCAAATAATAGGATGAACCCTTTGCTGTATATTCAAAGATATGGCAACCATTGCACAAGTATCTTGTCTTACCGCAATACGACTGTATAAATCAAAATAATCCATGAGATTGATGGACATATAATCTCTCTTATTTATTTTATAAAAATGTATCCTTACCCTGAAAATGTTCTTACTGGCTCGTATAAAATTAATAATGTAGGTTCATAATATCCATGTAGGAATTGTAAGTCTATCACATTATCCATCTTTTCTTCCAGTGTTTTCAATACTATCATGTACGAGGATAATATCGGAGTCTTATTGGTAGATGTTAATTTTGTACTATCAAGTAAATCACCATCATCAAGGCTAGGATCCTTACGAAAAGGTAGTACAACTAATTTTCTACCAAATATTAGCATTACTGCACATCTTCCCTCGGGATCCACTCTTACTATTGGTATATGATGATGATTTGTCCATCCATCCTAATAAAATAAAATATAACTTGAAAGTTTGAGATATTTGCAATATTAAGAATAAAATTTGAAATGATTGATACAGCTCAATGTTAAAACTTATCAAACAAAAGATTCTGATTCAATTCCTAAAATTATCATCACACATATGACACTAAAAAATTTTAATTGGAAAATATTATGTTTAAAACAAAGTATCCAAAAAATAAATTTAATTTCAATGTGACTAAGATAAAATATTATGATATTTTGAGATATTTAATTTAATGTTTATGTATTATTTTTTGAAGAACAGAAAAAAACTTCTAAATATGAATGATAGCTTTAAAAATAAAACTTGATTTTTAGAATAAAATTAAAAGCTCTTATTGCTCTTTCTCATAAAAATTGGAACCTTTATTTCTTCCTCTTCAAAGTAATGCAATGACACAGTTCTTAGATCATGAATATCCTGATCATATTCAACAACAGATAGCTTTGCATCACGAAAGCTGAGCAGCAAAGAATCTCTTTGTGATCCAATGAGATGAACAGCCTGCATAGACATGATATTTCCATGTAAAGTATATTGTGTCAAGCACTCCAGTTTCATTTTAGGAGGGCGTGTTTCTACAAGAAGAGAATATATGTACATACATTCTTCTATTTTATATATATTCATATCAGTAGTGTTTTAAGAGGAAATTAAAATAAAAAAGTACCTGTATATTTTTCCCTTCTTGTCATGTCCACATCAGGAATCAGACGAAACACTCGTATAACATTCGCGCCGGCAACAACGAGACATTTCTCGTTGCGGTTGAAAAAGTGGCATGTGATCGCGTGCTCGACTCCAGTTGCAGGATGAGTATTTTTACATATAGAATACATGACTAGGCGTCAAACGATGCAAATTGTCACGGATTTATTTTAGAAAAATGTTTATTTCATAGATTATCAGTGAAAATCGTGAAAATCAGTATACACGATGTAACATAACGCGTCGTCGTGAACCTCAAGAAAGGTTAGGTAATAGTTTAAAAATCTGTTCTTTATTCCTGTCCTGTCTGAACTGGTGCACACGATGCAATAAAGGTGCAATTTTACGAGCCGCTAATAGCTCTGCACACTGGAATAGCTCTGCACACAGAAACGCTTGCCGCGTGATAAAATGAGACGCGGTAACCAATGAACATATTAGGAGCTGTAAGCTTATTGGCTACCGCATCACATTTTGCCGCGCGGCAAGCGTTTCCGTATCCAGTGTGCAGGAGCCATAAGGATGAAATCACACAATGGAAAAGGACTACGGAAGAGTACGTCTCAATGGCTTAGTTTCCACTGAGAGTTAATCCGGATCAGAATGAGTGCACTCAGAAGCGATGACCGCTCACTGAGGTCATCAAGGATCAAAAAAGGGATTAATATTATTAATATGTTTATTAATATTATTAATATTATTAATATGTTAATTTTATTAAAATGTTTATTATTAATAAACATTTTAATAAATTTTATTTTTATTTATTTATTATAATTCGTAACATAGAATAACTTTATCTATTATAGATCTTTTTTTTAATATCATTTTCTTACTTATTTATTACTGTTTAGCGATGGAGCAACTTAAAATTACGTTTCACTACTCACTGAGCCCTACATAATCTTACAACCTAAATACGGCATTCGAGAAATAATAAACAGTAATAAATAAGTAAGAAAGATAATATTAAAGATTATCTATAATAGATAAAGTTAAGAGATCCATTTACTAAAAATAATTAGAATTTTACATTTTAAGCATTTCGTTACTTGCCGAAAAATTTTCTATAAACAATTTTACATTTTATAATAGCCAAAAGTTACTTAATCGTTTATTCATTACATTCACGTGAATTTGTTTCAACGTTCAAGTTGTATTCATTCTTAAGGGAAACTTACATAATCGATATCCAGCTCGAAATTATGGAACAATCGTTCGATTAGTATTATCAGTAATAATGAGAATTTTATTTTGGAGAATTTTATTTTGGAGATTATACTTTATCGTATGCATACTAATGTATACTCAAAGAGTAAAGGGAAACAGGAGAGAATATATAGTGAGAATATAATAGTGGGAGTAGCTAAATCCGCGGACAGATGTATATCATGACATCTTAAGCGTTCTTTTTATGTTAGTATATAAGTTTGTTCGTGTCATATGCTCCAAATTAATCCAGAGAGCACTTGGATCACAGATAAGATAGCGGTTGGCCCAGTTTTATTCATGTGCTCCAATGTTCAGTGTTCAATATTCAGTATGAATTGATTTAGAACAAGTGCGCATATCGGTTAATCTAATCGATGAGATCTTGAATGGATCGGGCGGATGTGCCTCGTTTCATTTCGGGTGTTTTATGTTACCTCGATTATTTAAAAAGCGGTTTTATATAAAATAAATGTGTTTTTAATAAATGTGTTTAAATATAAAATATAAAAATTATACTATATTTTTATATTATATTTTATTATATTAATATTATTAATATTATATCTTATTTTATATATATTAATATTATATTTTATTTTATTTTTTTAATTTTTTAAATTTTACTTATTTATTTATTTCATTTATTCTTTTTATTTTATTTTATTATTTTATTTTATTAATATTATTATTATATTGTTATTATTATATTATTTTATTAATATTAATATTATATTATTATATTTTTATATTTATATCAAAAACGCGTTTATTGAATGCATTTTTATATAAAATGAATCTGAAACTTTTTTCGATACAATACATTTTCAATCATTACGCATGCGTGCATAACATGCCTCACCTTCTGTGATGAAGCAAATGGTGCTCTTATGCCCGTATTCATATCTTGTATTTATCTTGTATTTATCTTCCTTAAATTTATCTTTAAATGCTCAATAGCCAATGAAATAATTCGTAGAGTATCTAAAAATAAATTTAAGGAAACCTTAAATATAAGGCCTGATTATGAATACGAGTATTAATTGATCCATGGAGTATGCTTTAACGTGAACATCTACAATAGTTGCCATATTGGTTCCGGTAACGCGAACATATTGGAACGTGTTGAGCATGTTGAAGCGTGCGACACAAATAAACTTTATATAGTCACTTTCATCCACTTGCTTAGAATCAAACATTCCTTCCTGTTTCTCTTTAGCTAGTTCTACATTAGTTACAAGCCGATTGCAAGTTTGTTGTGACAGCCAATCCGAAGCTTGCATTTTGAAATGAACGCTTCATATTATATAATGCAAGAATCGATTATGAATGCTAGCATGTTTCGCGTCGTGAAATTGATACTGAATCTTTCCTTGTTTAACACATTTTATGTTTCTCTTTCTATAGAGATCGTTTATGTGGGTTAATTTCCATTTTCAATCCAATTTTTGCAAATATACAAAAATTATGAATAAATTCTTATACATATTCTAACAGTTTTAAAAAACATTAATAAAGTTGTATATTTAAAAAGAAAGGATAGGAAAAATTATTTAACCAGGTACAGTATTTTGAAGAAAAAAAACAAGATATGAATAATTTCGTGAAGGGTAAAATTATATCATAATAAAAAAATAGTATTGTTTGTAATCTATATTATTATATCTATATTATATACATATATTTAATTTATGAGATGTTATACAGAAAAAATTTCTTTTAAGAAATTAAATATACTGTAAAGACTATATCTGAGTTAGTCTATACGTGTAAACTATGTGTACAATGAAAAAAAAAAATCATAATTTAGACAGTCAATCAAACCGTTAATATTTCATCTCGTGTTTTCTAGGACTATAGTTACGACTAAATTTTTACGTAGTTAGAAATAAAGTAACAATGAAAATAACTAGAAATATATCATTACCTCAAAAATGTAACTGCGTTATTATGAACGTTACTCAGAAAAGAATATAATGTCATTACACTTCAGCATCACATCAAAATTTTTGATCATAGTTTACTCTCTAGAGTTAAGAGAAACAGAGTATATTTTTTATGGTTCGGGACTATATTTTAAAAAATATTTTTATAAAATTATAAAAATTTTATAAAATATTTAAAAAAAATTCATGTATACTTGTGAAACCTTCAACAATAAATTTTTATTATAATAAAAA
>Ga0157363_1003248_pt1 | contig 14639 bp, 5 predicted proteins | sample AttsexASBM1_FD_111477 | JGI IMG/M metagenome (GOLD analysis project Ga0157363, IMG submission 111477) | Fungus gardens microbial communities from leaf cutter ant in Ribeirão Preto, State of São Paulo, Brazil - Atta sexdens ASBM1 | ecosystem: Host-associated > Fungi > Mycelium > Unclassified ...
GTGGCGATCTTTTTCGCTATTGTCTCTATCTCTTTGCCGACTGCCGAGGATAAAGCGAAGACGAGTGGAATTGATTTGAGGAGGAAAAGTAAAAGCGGGCTTCATTTGCCAAAGTGGGAACCATCTCGGTGGTCTATATGGTCCAATGATTATTCTGTCTTGAATCTTTTATTTTCTATTTCATATATTGTAGCCTGTGTGCTACTGAACTTCAGCTAATAGTATATCTCGCGTCTCTATAAAATCGCCGCGTTTCATTCGCCGGACAAAAGAAAAAACGACACGCAGAGAAACGCAGTCACGCTTTTTACGATGTAAACTTAATTCGCTGTCGAACTTTTTGGCGAAGCATCGACTTCTCTGAGGATCGAGGGCGGGCAGGTGAGTTATCCGACGATCGCGGATCCTTCGGAGCGTGTATAAAAGGATACGCCGGCTGCTGTTGCGTGGAGCTACGTTCAGAGAGGGTACAAAAGTTCCAATATATCAAGTGCAATTCTTTCGTTCCCGCGAGAAGGAACGAGGAGGACCCTGAGGCTACGCCGGATGAGCGTGCCTCGAGGGGGTGGCGTGCAACAATGACAACCCCTCCTGATGCACATCAATATCCTCGCGTCGGATGCCACATATTTTCGCTCGATACAAATGACATCTTCTCGAAAACCAATACCTGCATCGTACCTCCGCTACGATCCTTTGCTCCATCCGTGACCTGATGGAGCCCCGAGGACTTTTTTTGTTAAAGGTCGACCCGAAATAATACCCTTTCCTTAACAGGATCACCATTTTTCTGATTCCTACAGTCAGAGAAACATTAACGCGAAAATTATTTTTTATTAATCATGTATCAGATATATTAGTATAAATGTATTAATTAAATTAAACTAAATATAGCTTTGTGGCTCCAACAATAAATCAAATATAAGTAAATTGTCTATAATGATTGTGAGATGCTATACATATAGCTTCTAATGAGGATTTAAATCCAAAATATTTAATTTATGATATGCTGTACATATAAAATTTGTAGGAAATATAGAAAGTAGGAAGTGTTTAAATTAATACTCGCGCACGTGTATGACATCCTGTACTCAGGCATATAGATATGCATCCAATTGGATAGACATGATAGTCAAAGTGTTAATTAAATATTTCTGCTAAAAGTGTCACTTATTCCATATCGAAGATTTAAATAGCGTTATACACTAAAGAGTTATACATAAGGTCACCTTTATCGTTCCGCTCTCATTTGGAAAAATCTCATACACAGTTTTGGATTTCCGGGCGTTCCAAGACGGTCATAAAAGTGTTACGAGTGCGGCTGTCAGCGGCGCTATAATTGAAGATTAATCGTTGGCGTGGGTGTCAAAGCTCATCGCTAAAGTAAAAAAAATACATTGAATGGAAAAGAAACGTTGTTGGTAGGATGGGCAGGTCGCCGAGTCTCAGCACCGTTTTCGCTTTTGTGCTAGGACTATTACTCACAGATTAGAGTGAGAATTTGCGAGGTGAAGGCAAAAGGGGACAATCTCGCTCACTTGATCTTTACATTTACGACAGGAGCCACTAGCCATTCAACCGCTCGGTGAAATATCATCGCCTTAGCGCGAAAAATCATAAGACGAGTCTCTTGGCTCGATTGTGCGTTTCCACAGGACAGGCTACGGCTCCTGTGAAAAGGCTGTCTGAAAATTGATATCCGTAAGGTGATAAGTTACTTAGCTTCATGAACGTCATGACCACGTCATAAACACGTGACCCACTTGCCTGCGTCTAAAAAAAATTAATCTTTTGCAACGGATGTAATTAGTAAGTAATGCAAAAATCTGTATAAATTATTGGAAGAAATTTATTAAAATTAACCTTAATCTTTCACCTGCTTTTAATTAAAATTAAAGATTTACTTTGTTTCGATACAGTTAAGGTTTTTAGCTATTTATTTTTAGCTATTACCGAAAACAAAATTTGTGAAAAAGTTTAGTCGTGTTTAAGAAATCTTACAGATAGATGGACGGTGGCTGGACTAATGCTATAAAATTATAAAGAAAGTTTGCTACTCTGCTCTACTAGGCTCAGTTCCACAACTCACGGTTAATTCTTAATCAAGGTTTAACTTATTCTTCTTCATCTCACTCTTTCCAATTTTAGAATTTTTTCTTTCCAATTCTAGAAACATCTTAAAACCTGTAAAGGTTACTACGAAAAATATCCCCGGCCGAGATAATATTTTTCGCAGTAAGTTATTTATAGATTTTAAGGTGTTTCTTATTAAATTTGGGAAGATTATTAATATTTCAGATTGTTTGTGTTGAAAGTCCGAAAGTAATCGGCGCGTCATATTTCTGGGATAAAATTTATTTAAAGAATACATATATCTATATCATTTCATATTACTATAAATTATAACGTACATATAAATATACTAGTGCGGACGCAAATTTAAGTATTCTTAAATAATAATTTTAAAGCAGCGTAAATGAACGTAGTAAGGAGTATTGGGTTGTCCAGAAAGTTCGTGCCGATGTTGAAAGAAAATTAAAACGCAGAAAATTTAAATTTTAGTATACATTTATTAAATTATATAACTTAGTCGGCACGAACTTTCCGGACAACCCAATATATTCATCAAACAAGATATAGATATTCTCGGTACTCGTAGCGCAACTAGAAGATTGGACAAGCTGGGTGTAACTCTTCGTAGCCACCGGATGTTCGCGTGAAAACTGACACAGATCTAATTTCTTTAACGACAGTTTGAACAAGACAAAAAAGTAGAGAGAAAAGGAGAAAAAGAAGGAAAGTTCAAGGAATACTCACAGCACCAAAGGACTCGGTCGAATTGCTTTAAAAACCGAAAAAACGATGGAAGCCCGACACGCAGGAAGTCAAGGCATATCTTTATCCTCACGTTTCGTCATGATGGAAAACATATTTGAAAGAAAACATTCGACCGTGCTGCGCGGAAGAACCTATGGAAACGGAGAATTGGAGACCACTTGTCAGGGTTACGCAGACCGCGTTTCGCGTTGTCGACATTTGACCCGCCAAGGCGCTGATTTTTCTCGGCCGTGAAAGAAAGAAAAAGAAGTAGTCATAATGTTCATAACTATACGATAATAGAATCGTTTTTACTTGTTATTACGGCGTGTAAAGGCATTTATCGCTACTCTTTGCTTGCTGTCTTTTAACAGTAAAAATAAGCCTTTATCCTCGGACACTGTCCATTATGATCTCAAATATACGATGGGTGTCAAATGACCACCATTAGACATCCATCATATATTTTCAGCCTTCCTCTTGCTGGGAGATCCTATAACCAATCCACGCTTTCATTATGCCTTTCTTTCTCGTCGTAATTAAAGAATAAGAGAGACATAAGAGAGTTGTGTAAAGAATAAATTCCATTAATAGAGATTATTTGCAAAAAAAGTGTTTGAAAATCCGACGAACTCTGTCACGTCGTTTCTATTGTCCCTCGTCGTCGGCGTCATATGTTATGGAGTTGCTATGTCCGAGTCGTAAAGATGTATATTATTATCAGCATCGATCATTGGTAATTATCATTGGGAATCTAAATGATTTTCCTGTCTCGTGACCTAAACACCGAAGCGACAGTTGCGCAAATGTGGTAGGACTGTCAGGCTGTTAGTGGCTTCATGGCAGATGTTACGACCATAACTCGTATGCACTTTCGGTCAAGTTTCGATTTTTATGTCCGCATGGTAGTTCCATCTATTTTCAAAAATCGGCAAAAAAGCGAATATTCAAAACTTTCGACTAACTTTTAAATCGCCGCAAACAAAATGCTACTATTGTATCACTAATCTTTGGGCAAATTAATTTAAAATTGGCAAAAATAATTTTTCTCATTTTCATGAAATTAATGTTGTTTCAGCCATCTTTCTCGTATTGATGCTTTATGCGTAAATATTGTTTATATTACTATCTGCTGTTTATATTATTATCGTCTCATGCATTAATTTCTGAGACAGTCGATTATCTCATTAACGATGGATAAATAAGCGAGTTTAATTATAAATATTATCATATTTATTTGTGAGCTCATAAAACATTTATAAAACAGACATTTTATCTAGCGAATTTTATTATCTAATTGATAGAAAATACATTGATAGAAAATACATTTATTTGCTATGATATCTTTAATTTAATGTTGAAATTAACATTCTTTTATCTATGACGCTGACAGTATAGATCTGCTGTTTTTTAGCCGAATTTTTTTATATATAGTTCTTTTTTTTTCTTTTCAATACAAAAAAATAGAAAGAAAATGAATTATGCGAGAAGTTCAACTGAAAAAAGCATGACAACAAAAAAAGGTAATGATCGTTTTGTGTGAAAATGGAAACTATTCGAAATATAATCCTTTCAAATCTTTTCTTATAAGGAAACCCTTCCATATTTCGCACAGTGTGTTAAAAATGAGGCTAAATTCTTTTTGAATTCTGAAAAACTTCAAAAAAGTCATATTGACAATAGAAATGCTAAATGATTCTCATAATTGCTGCATAAGTGGATTGTACGATTTCAGTATAACCTGAGTTTGCAGGGATCACGAGATCCTTTATAGTTAATCCATAAATCAGACATTTACATTTGTGACAAGATCTCTTTGACATACGTTGCCTTTGGTTGTCATTGATAGATTGCGAATATTTTGTACACGAGGAATTTCGTAGTTAGAGATGTCTGATAGATCTCCACTGAACTTAAACAAAATGAGATTTTCATCAAACGCGACATTCAGTACGATATAAGAGGAACATTTTGATATAATTCTTCCCTTGGAAAAATTTATTATAAGTGAAGTTAAGGTTTTTAAAATTAAGAATTTATTTTAAAAAATTTTGAGGTAATTTTTGAAATGTGTAAAAGATTAATCTAAAATAACCTAAGAACATCAAAATTTACTCGTGTATAGTACACGACACCGCCACTAAAGGAACGCGACAATGCAGCATTTTCTCATAAAATCCACACAGGACAAAATAAAAGGCAATTCTGTATATCTATACAACTATTGAATCCGAAACAAAATTTTTTTTTTAGAAATTAAAGCCTTAAACGGTATAGCTAGATCTTAAATGCTATGATTTTTGTGTGAATTTATATACTACATATATAGTTCATAAAAACGCGCGCCGAAATGATTTTTTGGTCTTGAAACGCTAATTCTACTAAATTACCACAGTCACGAGTTAAATTGATTAACAATTACAACATTTAACAAATTTTTTATGCTTATTCGCAATCTTAACGATCTTAATAATGTTGAATGACATATTAAAATTTGTAAATAATTAATTCTTATTGCGAAAAATATTACCTCGAATCCGAGGTAATATTTTTTAATTTAAATTCACACAAGAATCATACAAGCATTTAAAATCTAGCTAAACCATTTTATTGATTTCTATAGTTTGTATTATCACACACAATATATGGTCCTATAATATATTATATTGAAAATTTGTTTAATATTTCGGCGACAGAAAATTAGATTAAAAATATAAAAAAAATATGATACATAACAATTTCCGAGATCTTATTTTTGAAGAAGGAAAACGTAACAGCGCATGGTAGTGACTAATCTACTATATGATACAAGATTACAGGAAGTTGATTCCACGAGACAGGAAAAGTCACGATGGTTTCCGTTCTCATACATGTGATACAAACTCGACGAATCCATCCGGAAAATCTGTGTCCACCGCTGTCTTAAGTTGAAAAGTCTCATTCGAATTATTAAAACGTTATTCATCGAATGTTTGTACGATATTAGATGAGAAACTACGTACAGAGACTTCAATTTATTCTCATAAAATATCTACACCGTTCGCACTTTAATTTCTCCAACATTTCTGCAATTAAGAAGTGTGCAGCGCCAGGGATAACCATCAAGAAACTCGATCCCTCATCAAGTAATGATACGTGACGAACATGATAATGCCTCTACTGTCTGCATCATAGCGAGAGAGTCACATCACAAAAGTACCAAACGAACTGAAGCAGCAAAAAAAAAATAGTAAGAGAAAGAGAGAAACCTCTTCGATATTTTGTCCTGGTGGCGGTGTCCACTCGGCGTAGGCGGATTAAGGGTAAATCCAGCGGTGACGAAGGGGGGAGGGTTACGAGGGGTTAAATCCTGATCGCATTTCACGAGCTACCACCTTCGAATATCGCGGCAGCTTCCATTAGCGCTACCTATGGTAGCACGTCAAAAGAAAACTCCTGCACCGACATTATCACAGCCTGCCAAAACACGATTCTTCCTCGCCTGCGACTGATGGAAACTCAAAGGGGTTGCGGGGCGATCTTTTCTTCCGACTCGATTACATCGGCAATAATAGACGCGGTCTAGAGGGAGTTGTAGGGATTGCAATGAAAATCTCGTTGATTCGTTTCGCCGACGTTTCGAAGAAAGAGCGCTCGACCGCGTGAAAGGGTTTTCTTAGGGCATACGCGTGACGACAGGAAGCGACGACGACTCTTTGGAAGGATTACAAGGGATTGCGACTGTTTTATTGATGTGCGTTCATGCGAGAAGTTTCGTATTTAGTCAGTGTAAACATGACGATGTTTAGAGACTGCTGTAATCATTTTAATAAGTATAAAAACGACAAATATTTCAATTCATAAATTTGAAATATATTTTATGTTATGCTATATTTTTTTATGTGTATCATATATATTATATTGTTTATTTATTATTAAATAAATTACTATTAGAAGATTGCTAATTAATTAATTGATTACAGCAGTTTTATAATTGTCACTTTAATTTCTCAACAAATATGTTATCAGTTTTCAAATTTGTATAAGCAATATTAACCCTTCGGTGCCACATTATATGTTTTGTCACTATACATAATTAATGCAAATAACACTTTTGTCGACTGCTTTGAAGAACATTATATTTAGGTAAAGTGGATAATATTTCAATAAAGACCTACTGATTATTATTGCGAAGCATAATAAATTTTAACTTTATTTCTCAGCTTACATTTGAAGATGAAAGAAAAGTGTAGTCGCAGTTAACCCATAAATATCTTAGCCCTTTTAGGTCTATGCTGACCACATTGAATGTCCTGAATTATTGACGGCCTCCCAGTTGAACTCTTTATGAATAGAAGATATGTATTGTTAGAATATCGTGACAATGTCTCGAAAAGCAAGACCGATGTAAGTTACAAAACCCGAACATAAGTTATAGCGGTTTTATAATGCTGTGTGAAAAAATATTCAAAAGGTATTAAAAAGTTTGTTATAGCTGTGATATAATTAAATACAATTAAAAGTAAGAAGCCTAATTCTAAATAAATTGATTAAGTAAGCTGATCTTAAGCTGCAGCTAATAAATGTCAATATTGCTTCTCATTAGCTCAAGATTTATCTGATATTAATGTTGCAACAAATAAATGTGTGTGTGTGCTCGCGCAAGCGTGGATGCGTGCATGTGCGTGCGTGCGTGCGTGCGTGCGTGCGTGCATGCGTGCGTGCGTCTGTGTGTGTGCGACTCTTTTCAGGACCAAATAATGGGCAAAATTTCCAAGCAATCTTCCCCGTAGAGCCTAGAAGCGAAGCTGGCAATAGTCAAGTCTACCTTCCGCACTAAAAAGCTAAATTTGATATTATCATAGTCTTTTGAAATGTCTCATTTATCAAAATTTATAATAAAAAGTCGGCGTGCCTATTCTTTGAGATCGTCGTTCCTGGGTCATTTCAAGGTTATAGAGATACTGCCCAGTAATTTTCAAATACTGCATGTTTTGTCTGAAACATTTTCCAATAATTTCGGAGATATAATTGTCTGTTTTTTAATAATAATAATAATTGGATGTTTTCGGACTTTAATCCACCCTGTATATATGCAAATATGAGGATGTACATCTTTCTCGTTGAAGATTCGATATTGGATTCCACATAGACAGATTCAGTTGTACGAACACACGAATATACGAATATGCAAATATATTATACGTATACAGTGCATTTGTAAACTGATGATACTGCATGCAGATTTTATTCCCTCCGTCTCGGACTACTATTCTACTCGGCTGCTACGTAAAGGTAGATAGGTGTGAATCTTTGCCACTTCGGGCTTATCGAGATAGGTATGAATCTTTGTCACTTCGGGCTTATCGAGACGTGATCTTTCCCGGATATACCGGCAAAAAGCGCTTTTCCATGTAATATTTGTCCACGGACAAAGAGAAGTTTAAACGTGCACCCTCCACTAGGACATTGCTGAAAGACACGTTCGGGGTGTTTCGAGCAGTCCATGGTTATCGGGCAAACAGGAATGTTTGCATGGATAAAAGGTCGTAGATCGTGCCGAAAAGACCAAAATTTAGAGAAAAAAAAAGAGTGCTCGCAGAAACAATACAAAACTAGCCAATAAAAGTCCGACATTTCGTGCGATAAATAGAAATATTTTGTAATCGTATAGTGACTAATGGATGAATTATCCGACGATGATGCATATTGCATCTATGTCGTTTATCGCAAAATCTTAGACTTGAACGTAATCTAAAGTGAGCAGGTACGTCGCGCGAGACAAAAATGCAAGAATGTGACGCAATATAATACGAGATTACGACCTACGTTTATAGATTCTCTCATTCGCGTTCATGGCAGATCTCTATCTGTTAGGAAAATCCGAGTGGAATTAGTAGAGAGATCCATTCGAAGTGATCCAACAAGGACACACAGCGAGCTGGCTATCGCGAGCAAATAGATTCGATTCTAAAGAAAAGATTACCGGAAATGTTAGAAAGGACGATTTTTTCTCGTTTTGGAGATTCGGTGGATTCCACGTTGGAGAGATCTCACAATCAATTATATATGAACGCACGATTACTTTGCTTTTATTCGCGTATGTTTGACGTTCACAATATGCGCTTTTCATCATCGGTTTAAGCATACGTACGTTCTCGTATATTTTGATTCAATAAACAGTCTGGGCTGTGTACCTATAATTCCCGATATCTATCGCATCGCACAAGTTAAGTTCGCTTGAACGACGTAACGTAAGCTGCCTCACAATGGACGTGGCACGTCAGGCTTACAGGCGCCGATCGTACGATTGACTAGCTTTTAAAGAGCGCGGATCCAGACGACGAGTAGAGAATCCTCCTGTGCGCTATATTGAATTGGAGGCAAAGGATTGGAAAGTGTGAAGAGGCAACGAGGCATGTCGCAACTCGTTACGGCCGAGAGATTGGAATCTTTACGGATAAGCCAATCGTATCGCCTCCATTTCGGGACTGTGTTAACCATATAATTTGACATGTGAGCGGTATTGAGCCTCGATAACGATCGTCTTGAAATTCAGCGAAAGGGAGAAACACAATACACTTATCATGAGGATGCCATATCAAGCTTGAAAGACAAAAGAGAACCAGTAGGAACGCTAATATTTTATAGAAGTTTTAAAAAAAGTTTCAAAGTTGGTTAAAGTGTTAGAGAATGAAAGTATGTGTTACTTCTTGTTACTCTTTTTATCGTTATTTCGTTATAATAATTTGGTAATGAACGTTAAAAATTAAAAGTAAACATTAAATTCATTCATTTACAACTAGAAATTTTTCTCTGTATAGATACATAATATTACAGTTTTGACAATTACCGAATAATACAGCTTCCATGATTCAATTGCAATGGACGCGTGCCATGCTCTGAAAATAAGAGCGGAACGAAGATTAGGTCGTGGAGGGATCGGAAGAGACAGACATAAATTTTATGAAAATGGTCGAAGATAATCGAAGTGTCCGCTTTAACTGGTAGATAGCTAAGGGTGCAAGCTAATGAAATAGATTCGTCGTCTATTTGCCCTCTCTACCACTCTCATTGCAGCCGACCTGCGTCATCCCGCTTTTTCAAGCAGCTGCAACCTATCTATTGTCTTAATTTTGCAGATGTGCAGTCCGGTTTCGAATGTCCGACACGTGTCACTGAGATAATAACGCAGCTAATTAGGCAGTGGATGGAGTTTGCGGTAGCGAACTGACGCATTGATAAACCGTTAAATGATAGCTACGTCTCACGAAATAGCTGCCTCCCATTTGCGAGGGACATGCTGAAAATGAGGATAATTAAAATAACATACATAAACAAGGAAGCGTTCTATATGCGATCAAAAGGACTTTGATGCTCAATAATTCTCTCTCTCTCTCTCTCTCTCTCTCTCTCTCTCTCTCTCGTATGAAAATATTTAAATATCATCATTACATTACAAATATACAGTAAACATATTTATTTATATTATTTACATATCGGTTTAGTTAAATTATCATTATTAATAAAATAATAAATATTAATCATTCTTTGAAATTAAAAATCAAAATTAATAATCGATATTTCATAAATAATATCTAGCAAAACAGCTTCACGTTTATCTATACTGACTTTTAACATACTTAAGATTCTTTATAACGAAAACACGTTAAAATATACTAACATATTCACTACATATACACTAACATATTTCATTCAATTTTTGTTTATAATTATTTTAACAATCGATAAATTTTCGATAAATCGATAAATCTCATTCAGTGAAACGAGTTTTCTCTATAAAATTATATTCTATTTCTTTTTTTTTGGCAAATAATAAGACAAAAACGAAAAATTTGCCAATTTTCAAGGGTTTTATTTTCTTCCTCAAAGCGATTTTAAACAACAAAAAATAGTTTATTATATATAAAATGTTTCTAGATATTGCCATAATTTTTTGAATTTCCAGTATTCTTTTTTTAGTTTGACAATAATTAAGAATGTGTCATTAAAAAAATACGTACGTATAATATTTATTATTAACTTCAATAACTGTTTTCGATATCGCATAGCTTGTAAGTTCGATAAAGGTCCAAACATAAGCTATTTACTATCGGTATGACGTGTTCATGATAGTTTCTTTTGTAAAAGGAAAAAGGGAAACCACAACCCTTGGAATGGAAATCGTCATACTAGGAATTTCACTTTTATCAAATCCATCTTTATACAATGGTATACAAAAAAACATAATGTTTAGAACGATGAATCAACAATCCGATAAGATTATCATGAGTCCTAAGATTTGTTTGTTAGCCTCGCGATATCTTCGTTAGATAGACATTCGACATTTTCGAACTAGGAAATCTATATTACGTCAGAATTAAGAGGACAGGTGAAGATTAACTCAGCTGCCTCTCTCTTATGATTATCCTCTCTCTTTCTCTTTTCCTCTCACTCCATTCCTTTTGTAACCTGTCACATTATATCATTGCTTTTACCGATCTATCTAATCCTCTCTCGCCATTGCGGCACGTGCCGTTATTAATGGCACACATATATATATATATATATCAAAATCGAATCCTTTCTTTGTGTTTCTATTAAATTACTTTTGTGAAAGCGCAAGATTAGTTAAAATACAAATAATCACATAATATAATTTTTGTTTGTCAAAAAGTACGCAAAAAATGTGTATCTTTCTTTAAATTTCTTGGAGTAAAATCCCACTCCAAAAGTGTAAAATCTCATTTCAAAAAAGAATGAAAATCTACCATTTTTATTCACTGGTGCAAATTTTTCACCTTTTTTCAATAGTGGCAGTATTTTTAATTCTTTTGGAGAGAGATTTTACTCCAAGAAATTTAAAGAGTATGTATACGAAGCATCCTTTACTCTCTTCAGATGTAACATTATTTCAGAGATGAAATGTGTTTCATTTTCATGCTCATATGTTGTAAGCGTCAGTTTATCCTTGTTGTTTATCAAATATGAAACAAGGACAAATAATGCTTACAAGAATTTAAGCGCAAAACGGAATGCATCTAAAATAGTAAGTTAAACATTGTTTTCTCAAACGTGACTCGAGTTTTCACATCGTCTCTTATTTTATGCTTTTTATCGCACAAGCCTTTTGTGCATTTCGAATTATATATCTCACTAGTAGGTACCATTGGAGAGATCGTAAACATAACGCAATTACGAAAAGAGCCCGTTTAAGTTGTCTTTCTAGGCGAGTCCAAAAAGTCTAAAAGTCTAAATTCTTCCTTGTCTGTGTACTTTATGAGTCTCCTAAGTGCCCTATGTAGGCGTGTGTATGCGTAGTAAAACGTACCATATCGCAAACGTGCGATAGTGCTGTATCACGAATTTGTGGAGGTGCTCGTAATATTATCATCTTCGATTGTTCGAACACTTAGAAAGAGTGTAACCACAAGCTTTTACTCACAATCAGAAATCGTAAAATGGAAGGGTGAGAGGCAATAGGGTGAATACTTAAGAAATACTTCACATAAAAATTCTTCAGTTAAGCGAAACCTTTTCTCTTTTACTGATTAAGCCTTATTGTTAAAGACAGATACCGTTCCTTTTGCGTGAAACGCAGAAGAAAGGAACGGTAAACGAATTTTTGTAAACGTCAGTTTTGTTCAATTCCGTGAGTATTATATTATTTTTTAAATTCTTTTCTCTTGTCTCTTTCTTGTATTTTCTAAATTCTTTTCTCTTGTCTCTCCCCTTTCTAAAGAGATTATAAATTATTTATAATGCTATTCATATGTTATTATATAGCGAGAAATAGTATGTTGTGATAAAATATACTTTCGTATACTCTCAGTGTAACAAAATTCGATGGATCAACAACCGTATAACACGTGATTAAATTAGCTCTATGTTCTCAATTAGCATTAAATGCCGTATCGGCATTATTAGATACGGCACCGCTCATTATGCTCTTCTAAATATCTCAATTAAATAGACACGTGTTAGGCATGCCTTTCAATTGTAACTCATCTTTTATACAAATGGATTGGTGAAAGGCTTAATCGACGATCGTGTTTCGTGTTGCTGATAAACATCAGCCACATCGATCAAATCACTGCATCAGTGTTTCTCAGTCAAACGAAACAACGTTCACATATATTATGCATATTATTATAGATTATTTGATGTCAATATTAATGAGAATTTATTACATTATTTTCGTATTTTTTCCAATAATGACAAAGTATAAACATAAATATACGTAAACGAAAATAATGATTAAAGTTTTATTATCCATTCTATGTAAGTTTCACGCTTGTCAATTTCCTTTCACCTCACATGTATGATATCTCGTTTCGATATTTGTCAACCGAACGGATACCTTGAACATATCATGAATGTTAATCGGTTCCGGCAAACGATTCAGCGAATAGTCAATCTCGAAACAATAGCACGATTTTAGCTTAAAATAAACAAACGGAGTAAGATACGGAAGCGGATATCCGCAATTTCCCCGATGGAAGTATTAAGATGCTGCTGAGAGGAAAAGAGGCAGCAAAAACTAGATGGAAAGATCCACTAGGTGGTTACATCAGGTTGCACAATGCACAGCGTGGATCCCGTGACTGTTTGCTTAGGGTGAAATGCGGTTTGTCCCTTCCGTAATCATACGCATACAGAGCTATCTGAACAGTTCGAGAGCGTCTTTTATAAAGCATTACGCGACCCTTTCATTTCGATTGTGAAAATGTTCAAAAAAAAATATCTGGAAAAAAGGGCAATATATGAAATGTATGTAGTGCAAATACCGATAGTTGACACCTCTTCAAAGTGATCCTAATTCACATGTTAATAATTTTCATAAACGGATTAAAATATTTTTTTTAATTCTAATTTAATTTGAAACATTTTTTAACATCAAATATTTAAAATACAATTAAATAATTTATAATATAATTTCAAATAATAATATATTAATATTAATTTTATTAATATTAATTTTATTAATTATTTAATATGAATGTGAATCAAATTTTTTTATCGGAATTTAAGTAAGTGTTTACATATTAATCTCCAGAGAGATTTCAAAGTGCATCCTTTTTCTGGAAAAAAAAAAAAACGACTGAACATGGAAAAACTCCTGGATGAACAAGCAGGTCCAATGTTTTATGACGCCGCGTGTGAAACTTTGCGTTCAGAACCATCGCATTCGTTTCCTCTTTATTTTAAAAGAATATTCGCGGAACTATCCGGTTGATTTTTCTTTTTAAATGGTTCATTCAGGATGGTAGATGGTTCAGAATTAGCGAGACTCGTGTCAAGCCTATGCAAAATTGATCTAAGAGAACGCAAGGTAAATAAATATTTGGAAAAAATTATGTATGTTCTACCTAGTTTCATATGATTATGTACTTGTAGTGAATTCAAGTAACAGTCGATAGTCTATTCTGATTAAGATTTTTATCGTTGGACAGTAATTATGTGTACAAGCGTTTCTAATTTACTCACTTTTTAAATTCCTGTGTTTTTGACCACGTAAATTTGAAAATTCTTATATCATACTACTGAAGATAACCGTTTGTTAAAAAGTTGAAACGTTTGTTGTTGCTAATTATGACACTGACTTGATGTTATTATAACCGTATCTTAGTAGAAACACATAGATTGATTCTACAATATATTATTATCAACTTTGAATTTTTATTTTTATAAGACTTGACTCACATTTAATTAAAATTTAATGTATATATACTTTAATTTATGTACACGCACACACACACACACACACACACACACACACACACACACACACACACACACACACACACACACACACACACACACACACACACACACACACACAC
>Ga0157363_1003249_pt1 | contig 14638 bp, 8 predicted proteins | sample AttsexASBM1_FD_111477 | JGI IMG/M metagenome (GOLD analysis project Ga0157363, IMG submission 111477) | Fungus gardens microbial communities from leaf cutter ant in Ribeirão Preto, State of São Paulo, Brazil - Atta sexdens ASBM1 | ecosystem: Host-associated > Fungi > Mycelium > Unclassified ...
AAAAATAAAATAAAGTCCACCGTCAACAATCTTGACATTCAATTTGCAATATCTTTATAAGATTTCTTCATATCAATAAGTAGAGTGGCCTTCTTTCTCTAGTACAGAGCTTGAAGATACTATATACTATCAATATATACAGTAATTCATCTATTCCAGGCTCAGATTATATCTTTTGGAGCTATCTTAAAGAGATATTAAATAATATGAAATACCATTCTAATATTGTAAATATAGCAAATACATGTATTAATCTTAGTTATTAGTTGTCTCACTTCAAGAAATCATTGTCTATCATTATTCCAAAACTGAATAAATCTTTGTATGATATCCTGAAAGTTTTTTGCCCTATTGTACTTCTTAATATACTAGGAAAATTAATTGAAAAAGAAAAAAGCAAAAGACTTCAAGTTCATACTATTGTATCAAATTTTATCCATTCAATTCAATTAGAAGACATTAAACAATGTTTAACAATAGATGCTGGTATCTTTTTAACCCACCTTATATGAATGGGTTAGGTAAAAAACCTTCATACAAGCACTCTTGTGTTTAAAATAGTACAATTCTTTTCTTCAGAATCATTGTCTACTGCCCATAATTTTAACCAAAGCAGGCTTTGGTTCAAGTATATCCTAATTTTTCTCTAATTATTTAATTAACAGAAAAACCCAATATGTTTAAAACTATTTCATATCTCCTTTTTTCAGAGCTGATATGGATGTTGATCAAGAAGTTGCTTTCTTACCCATTTTTTCTGCTCTTTATATTACTCCATTTTTTCATATACTAGAAAAAAGAATCAAAAATCTTTTAATTCCTATTCCAATTTCTTTTCTGTCTTTTGTTGATGATGGTCTTCTTATTTCCTAGAAAAAAAGCTTTGAAAAATCAAATTCAATTCTCTTTTCTAGTTATAATATCATTTCTTCTCTTTTTAGACAATTTAGTCTTATCATGGAGCATAATAAGTCTGAGATTTTTTATTTCTTTAGATTGACAAAGAACTTTAATTCTTCTTCTCTAGATCTAAGACTGCTATACTTAAATAAAAGAATACTTAGTAATATTTGAAATTCTTCTTCAAAAGAAAACTTTCATTTTGTTACCACACTTATTATTACACTAACAAAGCTTTATTTACCATCAAGAGTATGAAGATATTAAGTAATTCAATAAGAGGACTTTCACTAATACATAAATGTCTCTTATATAGAATATATATACTCATATTATACTATATAGTTTTCAGCTCTGATATTTCAGATAAGCACCATTATACTATCTTCTTAAAGAGCTAAAGAAAATGCAAAGAAGAGTAGCTCTTTAGATTACAAAGGTATTTTTTACATCATTATTATAGAAAGTTGAGGCTATTACTGGTCTTATTCCTATTTATTTCTATCTTGATGAAATTAATGGCTGACATTATCTCTGGATAGCATCACTTTATATCTAAACAACATATAAAAATCAAGAGTTCTATAATAGATACCAACAATTGCTTGAACAAAGTTTTTTCTTTTCTTTTAGTTAATCTAAAAAACTCTAATGCTCTAACCACTTATTAGAACAGGCTTGATAATATCTATGAGGATTCACTCATCAATTATAATACTGTGTTCATCATTTCAGATGCTAATATCAAGAATAATATAGCCACCTTGATCTTACATATTTATAGAGGCCAAGAAACAATTGCCAAATCTGTTTATCATACAATGAATTTTACCTCCTCTGAAGCCAAACTTTTTGCCATCAGATATGGCATAAATCATACTACTTAATTATAAGATATCTCACAAATAATTATTATTACAGATGCCATTTCTGCTACTAGAAGAAATTTTGATATCTCTATTTATTCATATCAACTTCACTCTATTACCATATCCAAGGACCTTAGAGTTTTCTTCAATAAAAACTTGAATAATTCAATCACATTCTGAGATTGTCCAAGTAGTATCAAGTGGTTCTCTCACATAATGGTTGATAAAGAGTCAAAACATCTCAAGATCAATCCTATTCTTCCATGTAAATCTTCATGAAAGTTTAGCAAAAAAGAAGAATATGATGATATCATTTACAAATGGCAAATAGTCTTCTAAGCTTCAGAATACAAAGGAAGAAATTTTCTCAATCTAAATAATGATGATTATAAACTGATTTGTCCAATATATTTCAAAGGCAGTTTTTGACTGAAACATTTCAGCCTCTTAAATTCAATGTGTATATACATTATAACATTGATTACAAATCATGCTCCAATTGGTGAATATAAGCTTAAGCTCTTTTCTAAAAAACCTTTTGCATGTATATATAGAGATTATTCTATTGAGATAAGAAGGCACATTCTGTATAATTGTGCACAATATAGAAAATCTTGGAATTCTAAGAGAGAATCCCTCAAAGATGTTCTTATGTCATATGCCAAGTCCACTTGTCCAGAAAACACATTCACACAGTACATTCCTTGTCAACAGCTAAAGCCTATCTTCTGTGGTGGCCATCTTACTTGTAACATGCCTCATAGTAGTAGTGCAATAATCCAGGCATTCTGTCTTACATGATAGAGATACTTCTATATGACTCAGCCTTTTATGGTAGAGTTATACTTCTGTCAGTGTCTCAGCACTGAAATCTCTGCTTGGGGCAATAGAGACTATACTACTGAAACCCCGAGTGTCAGAGTTGCAAGAAGTAGACTTAGTTTTTTTTATTTTCTTCCTATTTCTTATTTTTCTGGCTCAATTTATTTTCCTTTTTTATTTTTAGCACCTAGGATTAGGATTAGTGATGATTTAGATCACATGACAAGAAAGATTCTAGAAGAATGATATTATACCATGAGCCAATCACATGGCTAAAACACGTGGTCATTTAGGGTAGGCTACTAGAAATAGTTAGCACAGGCCATGGAACTTTAGTATATATAGGTAGACTATCCTGTATTGAGTTCTCTATTGAGTTCTCTTGTGTAAACCTTATACAAGGTTACTTCTCTGTCCAAACTCTAAGGACTCTGAATCATAACACTGAGCATCTCCTATAGTAGTTACCAGTATATAAGACTAGTAGTTATATTGTAAATTACTAGTCTAATAATCAATGAAGATAAACTCTTATTGAACTCAATCCTTAGTGTTCAATGACAATATACCAAATCAGCACTCCCAACTCGGACTTATTTCTCTTATCTGAAATTGTGACCACATAGCAGATAGATGGCACAGCACATAAGCTGAAGCCAAGGTTGTTCCACAAGTCCACATATCTCTGAGTCCATTTCGCAGACTTTCACCCCAGTATGAACCATATCTGACATCTTATATTTCTAAAGTTTAATTCTGGAGCATTTTGCTTTCAGAAAAGCATCACTTAGGACTTTTAGTATAGTTTATGTCATCTACTTTTTCTTTTGGTTCTCTTTTCATTTTAATTAAGTAATTACAGTATGTAGTTACTATAGTCTATCATCATGTTCTATGTAATAAATTGTTGATTTAAAATTTAAAAAAAAATTCATTTAAGTGGTAGACTTTCAAAATATCAAGTTCTGTTCTGTACCTATTATTTTGAGATGTAGCAATCTTGAGAAGAAAGTAGATGTAAGAAGACTGTCAACTCCAATCTCTAGTAATAAAAATACAAAGTTCATCACATAATTTCTGCTACCTCTGTCTGCAAATTTCAGTCCTCACTTATATTCATATTTTTGTCCCCCTGTTTCACTGGTTACTATCAGATGAGTTTTTTCCAATTTCAGACATTATTCTTAATATTTCTATCAGTGGACCTGATTACCTAGTACAATGATTCTAGCATTATATCAATATTGTTCTGTTTAATTGCTATAGACTAGTAGAGTACTTAGAGTAGCTATTACCTTCAGAGAATTTCATTTTATTCTCTTAGATTTTCTAGAGATAAGTCATGTATTAAATATTACTTGTTAATGGACTTAGGTTTTTCTAGAGTTGTAATCTCTGCTAAATCACTGTAGTCTTCATCCAATTGTCCTAATAAGAAGCAAGATAAGGCTTTCTCTGCTAACAATACTATGGGCTCTCAGAATCAGACAAACCAATCTCTAGCAGTCTTATTTGCTAAATTATTATCTTTCAAGATATCTAACATATCATTCTCTACTCCTAAAAAGCAATCTAATTCTTTATTGATGGACCTATCTTCCAAGATAGCCAATAATAGCAAAGTTGACCAGCAACAAGCATAAGAAATAGTTCAAAAATAATTTGTACTTCTATTGTAGAGCAGTATTATAACTTAAGTCCTAATATAAGGATAAAAAAGCAATCTTATATTGGTTAACATAAGAGAACTTGGTAGAGTTCCTAATACAAATGTGTTTACTCTATATATCTCTAATACATGGTCTGTGCACACTTTACATCTAGTCTATCCTAAATATTATGAGTCATATAGATAAGAGTTATTATTTCATATGATATATAACATTATCCTTCTGATATGTCATATGATTTTCTAATTGTGACTATGACATGTGTGATCAGCTTGTAACAGTCACATATAATGTTACATTGTTTCTTTTTTGTTAAGCTCAAACTAAGAAAAGAGATAGAAGAATTGAAATAGAAAATAAGAGAGACTTAAATAAGAGAAAAGAAATAAAAAAGAAATAAGTTTACCATCTTTGATTCTAACAGGCAGAAGACTATAAACTAGACTCCTATTCCAAGAAACAAACATTGGTCACTTTCAAAGGCTATAATGTTTTAGTAGCTACTTCAGAGAAACTTTTGGAAAAATAGAGAGTAATCTTCAGAACTCTATGTAAACTAAGGGCCATATTGAACTTTTCTATACAGCAATGAGTCCTATCTGGCTTAATATATCTATTCTTTCTCATCTCTACTCTCTTTTTGTCTTCTTAACTTATATTTTGCTTCCTAGTCAAAATTATCTTAATAAAACTCTATTTTAAGCTTTCATTGACTCTAGGTTTACTTATTGTTTTGTAGACTTGGAATTTGTGGATACTTACAACTTGAAGACATCCACAACCCTACTAGTTTTTCTTTAGCTATTTAATAGCTTATTGAACAGTACTATCTCCAAAATTGCTACTTTGTCTATGATTTTTTCTACCAATAATTATATAATTCTAAACTTTTATGTTATCCTACTTGATTCTTTCTGTTTTTTGGTCCTTGGATATAACTAGCTTGCCTAACTGTCACATTCCATATTCTAACCATATCCATTCTGACCTATGGATAACTCATACTCCTTTATTCTGTCAGATGTAGTTCATATCAGGAGGTGAAGGTACATAGAGTTGGCTTGGAAATATGCAAAGTAGGTAGACTCTGTGAAAAGAGCTTAGGGATGCAAACTTGTTAGAATAACCTTGACTTCAGCTTATATACTACACTATCTGTTTGCCACATAATTACAACTTCAGATGAATGAATAAAGTCTGAGATGGGAGTAAATACTAACTTGGTGTATTGCTGTTGAATACTGGGAATTGAGTTTAATAAGAGTTATCTTTGTTGATTATCAGACTAGTGAATTACAGTATAACTACTAGTTTTATATACAAGTTAGAGATATAGAAGATACTTGGGGTTTCAGTGGTAAAATACTGATAGAAGTAAGTTAGGAGAACTTTGCCATGGAAGACCGAGTTGGAATAGGAGTATCTCCATCATGGAAGACTAGATCTCTAGATTGTTGCATTACTATTACAAGAATATGTTATAAGAAAGATAGCTGTCATGAAAGATAGGCTTGTCTTATAGATATTGAAATGACAATATTACCATGAAGACATATCTTCAGAATGGATAAACTTGACATATGACATATCTACACTTTTCAACCTTTTCTAGTATAGATTATACTTCTCCATTTTATCTCAGATATCCTTACTAGTCTAAGTTAACTCTATAGACCTTTACCCTCTAACATCTGAAGATTACTAGAAATTAGAGTAACTTACTTAGCAGTTATATTCTATATAGCTACCCTAGATATACTAACTAGTATATAATCTAGTAATTTATATTGTAGTAGTTATTCTGAAAATTGACTAAAACTAGCACTCTTCTTCCAGTGTTAGTAACAACACACCTTACTATCTTCTAGTGGGTTTTCACCCTCTAAGTCTCTAAGACCCAATCCAAAATATGTAACCTATGCAACTAGTAAAAACACAGTATATAAGTTGAAGTTAAAAGTTATTTCAGTCCACCTTTTGTATTCTTAGATAACATATAGTTACTTATTCTGAATTCCTGAGATGTCCTACTGGACCTTGAATAATGAGATGTGAACTATGTCCAATACTGATATAATTTACTAATTAACTAAGTAAATTGCTATAATTGAAAAATTATAGAGTGAAGTCAGCAAAAAAACCTTGTATTAGAATTAATATAAGAGAACTCAATAGAGTTCCTAAGTATAAAATATCTACCTTATATATGCTGGGCTATTGATTTGTGTTATACTAAATTTAGTCTATCCTAAAGAGTATATATATTATTATTCCAGAATCTTCTATATTCTTCTATGATACATGATTATGTAACTGTAATTTGTGACAGTTTGTGACATCATGCTAAACTCTAACCTTAAGTTAAAAGTAAAGTAAAGTAAGTAAAGTCAAATAAAAGTAAATAAAATAAAAATAAAATAGAGTCTATTGTTTGTAATTCTGATATAAATAGGTTGATAAACTTCTGTTATCTTTGCAGAAAAATCTTACTCTTTCTTATATTATGGCCAACATACTATGATATCTTCATCATTATTTGATAACTCTCTACAATCATTAGTTTCTATAGTTTCTATACTTGTATCTAAGACTTTTATATTTAACTTTAAATGACCTAACATCACTATCATTGATACTGTATTCTTTTTATATACATCAAAACTTCTGGACTCTAGCAAATTTCAGCTTTGTCTTTGCTCTTTAAATATCCAGATAAACTTGACAAATTGTTATAGCAATTACTAGTTAAGTTGGTGTATTATGATGTAACCAGATAATTTCCAACCTCAAATTCTCATCTCTTGGAACATATATCTTTTCCTCTTTCAATACCAAGTTAACTTTAATCTGCCACTTATCATCTCTCAATACTTTAACTCCTGTCTTCTTCATTTCTTCTACTGCTTTTACTACCTTATCATCCTTCAATTCTGACTTTTTAATTTTTTCTATAATTTATTTCTCTGCTCTCTCAATCAACAACTGTCTCTTTTCCATTACTCTAATCTCTTCACTCCTTTTTTAACATCACCTGATTTTCATTATATTTTCTGTCCAATCCATTCTTCTACTTAAACTATCTGCTTGTCTCATACTCTTGCCAGCTACATGCTTTAAAATAAAATCAAATCTTAACAAATATAAGGCCTATCTAATCTGCCTTTGATTTAACTTCTAAGCTTTCATAAAGTACTCTAAGTTTTTGTAATCAGTCCAAATTTCAAACTGACTCTTGATGCCTTCTAAGAAATACCTCCATACCTCTAAACATCTAATAATTGCCAATATCTCTTTATTGTGAATTTCATAATTTTTTTGGCTTCATTCAATGACTTAGAAATATAGGCTACTAGCCTCCACCTCTTGTTCTCACACTTCATCAACAATACTCCTTCCATAGCAAAATTTGATGTATTTGCCTTTACTCTTATTTCCTTGTCCAAGTCTGGTGTTACCAAAACTAGCTCTGTTGTAAATCTTTCCTTTAACTTCTCAAATACTTTCTGCTATTTCTCTTCCCAATTCTACTTCACATCATCTCATAAAAGGGTTTTGCTACCTTTGCAAAATCTTTGACAAACCATCTATAGTAGTTTGCCAATTCCAAAAACTTCTGCATATCTTTTATACTTCTTGACACTGGCCAATCTACCACTTCTTGAACCTTCTCTTTTTCCATCTTTACTCTATCTGGTCCTATCACAACTCTTATAAATCCCACTTCTCTAACCTTCTGCACACATTTCTCTGGTTTTACAAATAAATCATTCTCTGTTATCCTCCTTAATACTTCTTTCACAATATTGTCATGTCCTTCTTCCATTTCTGTTTCTACTATCACATCATCAATAAATGCTGCTACATCTCCAACTTCTATCATATCCCTTAACAAATCATTCATTATCACTTGGAAAGTTGCCAGTAAGTTTGTCAATCCAAAGAATATTACCATTAGCTCAAAGATATCCTCTGGCATTGAGAATTCTGCTTTCCACTCATCTCCTTTCTTTATCCTCACATTGTTATACTTCTACCTCAAGTCTATCTTTATAAATACCTTTTTCTTTCCTATACTATCTATCAAATCTAATATCAGTGGCAATAAATAATTATTTTTGATTGTCCAACTGTTTAAATATTGATAGTCTTGCACCATCCTCTTCTTTCCATCCTTCTTTAGCACAAAAAACACTGGTAACATCTGTGGTGACTTCAATATTCAAATATACCCCTTTCTCAACTGATTCTTCACAAACTCCTGTACTTTCTCTCTCTTTATTCTTAACAACAGATATATCTTTCCCTTTTTTGGCACAAAACTCTCCCTAAGATTTATGGCATAATCCTATATTTTTCTCATCAGTATTCTCTCTAACTCCTTTCTCTCAAACACCTTTTTCTTCAACTATTCTTGTTATCTCTATTTCTTCTTCAACTGTTAGCTTTCTAAACTCTTTCTTCTATTCTTTCTCTTTTTGTTTTTGCTATTCTGGCTTTGTCTGCTTTGTCTTCCACTACTTCCCACATTCATCTGGACATCTTGTCATTTTTACTTCCCCAGTCTTTCAATCAATCTCTAGATCATGGCATGCTAACCATGGTATCTCTAATATAACACTTTATTTCTGTCCACCTATTATGTCTATCTTTGTTCTCTCCTTATGTCCTCTATAGAACAATTCCACCTCTACTATATGCTCTATTAGTTCTTCATAATTAAAGATACCATCTATGTTCCTTACATAAATCAATCTTTCCAACCTTTTCTTTTTAAACCTATTCTTCCTCACAAATTCTAAGCTTATTATTAGCTCTGTTGCACTATTGTCCAATAACATCTCCACAACAATTTCTTCTTCATCTTCCTCCTGTTTCAACACTATCTTTATTGTCACCTCTCTTAATACTTTCTCTTTCTTTTCTACACTATTACTGCTCTTCTCTACTCCTGTCTTTTATACTTCCACTGACTTTTCCCTCTTCAATCTTTTTTCCCTCAAAATTGTCTTTCTATTTTTGCTTATCTCCATTCCATTATCTTCTTCTATATTTATTATTTCACTCTTTAACACTTTAAATCTATTTGAGGGCATCAGTATTGATCCCTCCTCTTTCATATTCCTACAATAGCAAGCAATATGCCCAAAACCTCTACATACAAAACACTTCCTTTCCTGTATTGCTATTTCTCCATTTCTTTCTCTTCTTTTTTCCTATGTCTCCTGTTATCTCCACTCTTTTTTCACTCTCCTTTTCACTCTCTTTCTCATTTCTTCTCCACTCATCATCTACTCTCTTTCTTTCTTCTTTCTCCCTTTCCTTTCTTTTTCTCTGCTCTTTCTCTTCCTATCTTTCCTCTTTTTCTCTTTTTCTCTGTTCTCTTTCTTGCTGTCTCTTTCTTTTCTAATCCTTTGATACTTGCAACTTCAATATTTGTCTTTGTAAATTCAACAGCATTATATTATTCTCTATTACTTATTTCAACAATCTAGTCACTTTTTCTTCTTCTACATCTCTGATCAATTATTCCATATTTATCTAACTGATATCCACAATTTTCTGATTAAAACTACTCATTTCTATGGTGTTTGATAACAGAAAATGATATCTTTCAAAAAAATGTTCCTTCAAAAATTTTCTTTGTAAGTACTAGCTAGTATTCTTCTTACCCAATCTCACACTATTTACTACTTTACTGACTACTGCCCTAATGAACTAGATACTTTCTTACTAGATAATGTCACTACTTTGTATAAACAAGTCATAAAAACACCTGTAGTACAAGTCTTCTATCCAAATGAACTATTTAGAAAAGGTATTATGTCTAATATATGCTAGTGAGTGGCAGTACAACTAAACAACCAAGCTTCTCTTGCCTGGCTAGTATATCTCTTAAGCCTAGAGCCTAGTTATATGTTCTTGACTAAAGAACTAAGCTGTTCCTTGGTTAAGGATAAAATAAAGAGTAAAGAAAAGAATCAGAAGACTATATGATGCAATGTCCTTGTAGAGTTATTGAGTTCTACTGTTGTGGCAACTAGTCAAGACAACCAATAGATGTCAGACTTACAAAGTTTAGATCCAAGTTTCTTTTGACTTTTCTTGTGATTTTATTTATTTTTTCTTTTCTTTTCTTCTATCTTCTATCCTAGGAACTGGGGTTAGGGTTTTGGCATGACATCACTGTCACACTGTCACAAGTCACAAGTCACTGTCACATTAAAAGGTCACAGATTACAAGATAGCAATAAAAAAAAGTTGAAGGTTCTGGAAGGATGATGTTATATAGTATATATAATACATGATCATTTAGAATAGGCTAGAGTAGTAGTAGCATGAACCATGGAGATTTAGTATATAAGGTAGACAGTCCAGTACAGAGTTCTCTATTGAGTTCTCTTGTGTAAACCCTATATAAGGTTTCTTTTCCTAACCTATTCTAAGGTTTTGAGATCATAACAATAGACTACTTAAGCAAACTCAGGAACAAAGTATCTTATGGGAATTATAGGAGAACTCAATAAGAAGTCCCTGATGCATTTTTACACTATTTATACAAAAGAGTTATGGTCCATACAGCAATAAATAGTCCTACTCTAAAGTATACATATTGTCTATAGGTTTATCATACTATGCCTCTGACATTATTATTCTAGTTCTTTTTACTACATTTCAGACCTATAACATCACATCATGTAACACATTATGTGACCATGGTCACATACCTTTTCATTGTCCAAAATAAAAATAAATGAAAATAAATGAAAATCAAAATAAATTGTTAGTATCCTAGTACACTATGACACAAATCTTACAAAGACTCTCAACCTCTTTAATATTCCTTTTGAGTATTATAAGTTTGCTGATATTTTTAGTAAAGCTAAAGCTAAATGTTATGACTTAAGCTATATGTTAAGTGAAAGACACACTCTTATATTGAGTAATACAAGAGAACTTGATAGAGTTTCTAAGTACAAGATGTCTACCTTATATACAAACTACTGATGGTCTGTGCTACACTCCTTTAGCCTAATGACTATGTGTTTGTCTTGAGGTTAACATGTGTTAACCATGCTATATAATATCATTGTTTCTAAAACTTTCTATATTGTTCTCTTGCATCATGTGAGCATGTGACCTATGTGACAGTGACAGTGACTGATGTGACCACTGAGTCACGCCTATGTGACATGTGACATCACATTTTGTCTTCTTCACCTATGTTCAAATAAAGAAAAGAAATTCCAAATAAAATAAAGGGCAATAAAAGAAAAGAAAAATAAAATAAAACCAAGTCCATTGTTCACAACTCTGATATCACTGTCAGGAGTACAGTATGAAGTACATATATAGTACCAGCCAGATATCAAAGCTAAGCTTGACATTGCACACTTTTAGCATAACTAGTTCAGTGGCTGGTCTGTTTCTAACACTAAAGTCCTTATTTCTCATTGGCCTTATAACCTTAAGATTAATCTAAAAGAGAGTACATAACCTCTAGTTAGCACTATATACTCTCTTTTGGCATCCAAACAAGAGGCTCTTAAGAAATTCATTGAGGAAAATCTTAATATAGATTTTATTCAACTAGAAAGACAGATCACTGTATCTCTATGTTGATTTCTATAGTTTTGACTATATTACCAAAAAGGATCAGTATCCACTCTCTCTCACATCTCAAATCTACTGGACTCATCTTATAAAGTTCAAATATATATAAAAATAGATCTTTGCTATATTTACCATTTAGTTCATATTACTGATAGTAATAAATGGAAAACTGCCTTCAGAATATTTATAGATCATTTGAGTAGTCTATAATACTATTTAGTCTTACTAATAACATCATCATATCTGTAGATCTAGTGTGTCTGTTTGTCCTCTATATATTCTCAAAATACAACATTTCTTTCTATGTCATCTTTGATAGAGGTTTGGAATTTGTATCAAGTTTTTTTCATTCTTCAAATACTACTCTAGACATATGGTTTCACTTCACTTCAGGTTACTATCCTAAAGATAATAGACAAACCAAGCACATGAACTAGATACTTGAGCAATAGATACTTGAGCAATATTTCTGTACATATTGTAACTACTAGTAAAATAATTAGTCTGAGCTTTTGCCACTTGCAGAGTTCTCTTACAATAATGCTCCTAGTATTACCACTAGTATTTCTTCATTTTTTTGCTAATAAGAGCTATTATCTAAATATTTCTATTTATTCTGAACACAATATTGCTTTCTTCTGATCCTATGACTTTGCCAATGAATTACAGAGTACTCTTAAAGCTGAGATTACCATAGCCTAACAATACTATCAAAAGTCTGCCAATGTGTAATATTCTTCTATATCTGATTTCAAAGTAGATAACAAAGTTTTTGTTAAGGCTCAATTTGTAACGACCTTAAGCTAGAGCTCAGGTTGCAACTAAGGCAAAGTCTTGAGAAAGAGTAAGGGAATTGTATAGATAGTAAAGCGTAAGGATACAGGAATGTATCTATGCTATTTATACAAGTCCATAGTTCAGCAACGAGATATACATGAGGATTAAGACATGAAGAGACCACAAGGATAAAGCAAGGTAACAACACCTTCTGCATGAGATGCTGACTGAGACTACTTTGGCGCAGCCAATCATCATTGTCATACCCTTTACCCATGTCCATGTTGTTTCCAGGAGGCATTGATTGTAACAATACCCCTGTTTCAGGATTCATATCCCCATGAATCAGACTAACACTTCCAGCTCTCTTACCACATGTGTGGCCACTATCTTTTTGCTAGGGCCTATGATGACTTGATCCCTGTTATTGATGGCTATGAAGTAGGGTTCGTGTGGTGGGCCTCCTTGGAACATTTTGATATGATACCCATTTCTTGAGATGTCTGTATTATATTTCGTCTCCACAAATGCCATTGCCACTTCTTTCCAAAATATAGGATCTTGTTCTCCTCTAGACTTGAGTGATTGATAGTGAGGTGGGGTTCGGAATATCCTTGTCTGTGTTGGAGTTTATATGAACTTCATATACTTGCTGAGATTGTCAACTTCTTCGGTTATAAAACTTGTTTGTGACGTCGATGATGGTGTTGGTGTAGAAACTTTGTATGGTTTGACGAGTATGACTTCCTCGTCCTCGATCCTTCCTTTCTCTTCTCTTCTCTCTTCCTTCTTGTAGAGTTCTTGTATTTCCTGAATATTCTCCTCCATGTATTTGTTGTCTTTTCCTTTATATCAATCTAGTTCATCAGCTAGCATTTTTTGTATTTGAAATGCTCTTTCATCTATGTCACTTTGCACCACATATCGAAGGTCCTCCGATATTTGCGTAATGTTCATGGTGTTGATTACTCGATTGTTGATACTAGCTGTTAGAATTGTTCCCTCCATTTCTGTGATTGTCGTGTTGGTTTCTTCTGCTATTTTCTTCATATCTTTTAGCATCCTCTGCACATCACCTCTATTCCTTTCAACGTTTTGTGGTACAGCCTCATCCAGTCTTCTCTTTCTCTCTTCATCACTTGTGCTTGGTCCATGTTATTTAGTTTTCTTGAGATGTAAGGGTTGGGGGAAGCGGGAGCTGTTGTGTAGTTGTTGTTGTTCTGGGAAGACATGTTCTTTATGTTGCTGTAGTAGTTCAAGTGAATACTTTGGCTGTCAAAATGGGATTTTACCCCCTCTCTTTATAGGTTTTGACTTGAACACCTTGTCCAATAGTTTTCTATTGCCTCCCTTGCATGAGGCAACCCTGTTTCAGCTATCCATTGATCATGTTCATCTCCATAACCCTTCCAATACACCAAGTACTGCACCCCTTTTCCTCGTTTTCGATGCTTCCTGACTTCTTCTATCTCATATTCTTCTTCTTCATTTATGATCGTTGGTAGAGATGCCAGTTCCATGTGTTATCCTTTGAATTTTGGCTCCACACATTGTGTCAGAAGGTCCTTGTTGAAAATGTTGTGAATCATCCATCCTTCTGGAAGCTCTAGTTCAAATGCTCCTGATTCAATGTCCTTTGAGATTTTAAACGGTCTGTATCTTTTATTGTCCAGCTTCTTTGAGGGTCGGTTTGAATGGATATTTTTGTTTTCCAGCCACACATAGTCTCCAACCTTCAATCCTTGAGGATTCCTCCTTTTCTTGTCAAATTGCTTCTTCATATTCTTCTGCACTTCTTCCATTGCTTTGGTTGCCTGTTTCCAGCTTCTTTGTAATCCACTAAGGAAGTCTTCTACTCGTGGAATGTCTGTTTTCACCATGAGGTCGCTTTTCCAAGGGTGTCTTCCAAAGTTTAATTCGAATAGGGTCTTTCCCGTTGCTGCATGTTTCTTGTTGTTATATTGGAATTCCGCAGCTGCCAGCCAATTC
>Ga0157363_1003250_pt1 | contig 14637 bp, 13 predicted proteins | sample AttsexASBM1_FD_111477 | JGI IMG/M metagenome (GOLD analysis project Ga0157363, IMG submission 111477) | Fungus gardens microbial communities from leaf cutter ant in Ribeirão Preto, State of São Paulo, Brazil - Atta sexdens ASBM1 | ecosystem: Host-associated > Fungi > Mycelium > Unclassified ...
TCGAGATAAATGCGGACATCTTTGGAAAAGGAAATCCCGTGGCGTTGCGCTGGTAAGCGGCTGTTCATCGTGGAATAATCACTGGCCTATGAAGGGAAAAGCGACTGTTTTAGCCACAAGGACCCGTCACAGCGGAAAGAAACGCCCGTTGCCTGCACGCCTGTCCATTCTCTCCTTCAGCCTGCTCTGCGCGGGCGTTCTGTTGTTGCCCGCCGCCGCGCGCAGCGCCGACGACAGCAAGTCACAGCTCAAATCCATTCAGCAAAACATCGCCGAAAAAGAGAAAAGCGTTAAGGCGCAAAAGCTTGCGCGCAGCAAACTGCTCGATCAGCTGCAGAGCCAGGAGAAGGTGATCGCCCAAGCGAGCCGTCAGCTGCGCGAAACCCGCAACAGCCTGAACGCGCTTAACGGCGAAATCAGCCAGCTCACCGCGTCTATCGCGCGGCTTGAAAAACAGCAGGCGCAGCAGGAAGCCCTGCTGGCGCAGCAGCTGGACGCCGCGTTCCGCCAGGGCCAGCATAACGGCGTGCAGCTGCTGCTGGGCGGCGAAGAGAGCCAGCGCAGCGAACGTATTCTCGCCTATTTCGGCTATCTCAACGACGCGCGTCGGCAGAGCATTGATGCGCTGCAAAAAACCCGCCAGACGCTGAGCGCGCAAAAGACGTCGCTGGAGCAGAAACAGCAGCAGCAAAAAAACCTGCTGACGCAGCAGCAAGGCCAGCAGGAGAAGCTGCAGCAGGCGAGCGCGGCGCGCAAGAAAACGCTGAGCGCGCTGGAAAACGCGCTGGAGAAAGATCAGGCCGATCTGGTAGAGATGCGCCAGAACGAAAGCCGTCTGCAGGATAAAATCGCCCGGGCCGAGCGTGAAGCGCGCGAACGCGCGGCGCGCGAGGCGCGGGAAGCGGAAAAAGTGCGCCAGCGTCAGGCGCAGGCCAAAGCCAAAGGCTCGACCTACCAGCCAACGCAGAGCGAACGCGAACTGGTGGCGCGCACCGGCGGCCTCGGCCGCGCGGGCGGCCAGGCGCTGTGGCCGGTGCGCGGACGTATCGAACACCGCTTCGGCGAACAGCTGCAGGGCGAGCTGCGCTGGAAAGGGCTGGTGATTGACGCGCCGGAAGGCGCTGAAGTCAAAGCGATCGCCGACGGCCGCGTGCTGATGGCCGACTGGCTGCAGGGCTACGGGCTGGTGGTGGTGCTGGAGCACGGCAAAGGGGATATGAGCCTCTACGGCTATAACCAGAGCGCGCTGGTAAGCGTTGGCGCCCAGGTGAAGGCAGGACAGCCTATCGCGCTGGTGGGCACCAGCGGCGGACGCGGTACGCCGTCGCTCTATTTTGAAATCCGACGTCAGGGACAGGCCGTCAATCCACTCCCGTGGTTAGGAAGATAAGTGTTGTTTCAACGTCGCCCTCTCGCCGCCGTTATCGGCGGACTGCTTCTGAGCTGCGCCGCCCATGCGGGCAAGCTCGCCATCGTGATCGACGATTTCGGCTATCGTCCTTCTGAAGAGAACAAGGTCCTGCAGATGCCCGCCGCGATCTCCGTCGCGGTGCTGCCTGACGCGCCCGGCGCGCGTCAAATGGCGACTAAGGCGCATCAGAGCGGTCACGAAGTGTTGATCCATCTGCCGATGGCCCCGCTCAGCAAACAGCCGCTGGAGAAAAACACCCTGACGCCGGAGATGAGCAGCGAAGAGATCGCGCGCATTCTGCGCAGCGCGGTCAATAACGTGCCCTATGCCGTCGGGCTGAATAACCATATGGGCAGCAAGATGACCTCTAGCCTGCCGGGCATGCAGAAAGTGATGCAGGCGCTCAACCAGTACAATTTTTACTTTCTCGACAGCATGACCATCGGCAACAGCCAGTCAGTACCTGCCGCGCAAGGCACGCGCGTGAAAGTGCTGAAACGCCGCGTCTTTCTCGACGATAGCCAGGATATCAACGCCGTTCGCCAGCAGTTTACCCGCGCGGTGAAGCTGGCGCAGCGCGACGGCTACGCCATCGCCATCGGCCATCCGCATCCCAACACGGTGCGCGTGCTGCAGCAGATGCTGCCAACCTTGCCTGCGGATATTACGCTGGTGCGTCCGAGCCAGCTGCTGAACGAATCGCAGCACGGCGCAACCACCGCGCCGGCGAAACCGCAGCCGCGTCCGCAGAAGCCGGGCTTCCAGCCGCCGGGCCTGTGTAAGGTGCAGCCGCAGCCGGTTCCGGCGATGAAGGCGCTTGGCGTGGTATGGGAGAGCGTTGCGTCAGGCGCGCTGGCGACGACCCTCAGGCAACTGTTTTGATATCGGCCAGAAAGCGTAATAAACGCCTCGCGTGACTTGTTATTCGTTGCGCATCCCCTATGATGGATGCGCAATTTCAGGCGCCAGGAAGGCTATTCCTTGCTGTTTTTTGTGTGAAGATCACGACGTTTAATCTCAATGAAACCGAAAAAAAAGATATTTTTTATTAATGCTGTTATCGCTTTCTATTCGCTGTTTAACGGACACCGGAATAAAGCGGCGCTGAGCAAGGATCTTGAGTTCAAACGTATCGCTATTTATTCTACTACAGCATTGGGCGATCTTTTATTTAACACGCCAGCAATAAAAGCGATCAAAAAACGCTATCCACAGGCGAAAATACTCTTTGTCACCAGCCAGAAAAACAGCGCGCTGGTTAAAGGCAGCCCCTGGTTTGACGAGGTTGAAGTCTGGGATAATAAAGTCAAAAATATGCATCGCCTGCTGAAAAAGCTGTGGGCGTTTAAGCCGGAAATCACCTTTATCCTGCATGCGAATATTTATTACGATGTGCTGTGCGCTAAGCTTTCAGGCTCGACCTACATTGTGCGGGATAATTTCGCCCAGGATCCCACCCACCTTAACCGCTGGCTGGATCACTACTCCCGCTCTGAAGATACGCATATTATCCAGCGCAAACTCAACACGCTGGCCTGTCTGGGCTGTGATACCACGGATATCAGCATGGCCTTCCCGCTAGCGATCCCGGCGCTGCCGAAACCAGCGGACAGGCGCCGTATCGGTTTTCAGATGGGGGCGTCGAAGCCCGATCGCTGCTGGCCGGTGGAACGTTTCGCCGAGCTGGCGACCCTTATTTTAGCGGCGGACCCGCAGACGGAGATCGTGCTGACCGGCGCCGGCCAGGATAGCGGGCTGGCGCGCGATTTTCTTGCCCTGCTGCCTGACGCGCTGCATCCTCAGGTGACCTCGCTGATCGGCAAGACCAGCCTGACGGAACTCATCCAGCAGATTACGACGTTTACGCTGCTGGTCACCGGCGACACCGGCCCGCTGCACCTTGCCATTACCGCGCGCACGCCAACGCTCAGTTTATACGTCGGCGCGAATCCGCGTCACACGGGCCCTTATCAGGATCCGCATCTGCATAAAACCCTGCGCATTGAGCCTGAGGCAGGCGATGACAAAGCGTTGCCGCTGCGCAAGATCAGCGCTGAATCGGTGTTTGCTCAGATCCAGCCGCTGCTCAATCGCTGAATGACGCAGCGCGGACGTTAGGCTGCGGCGCAACGCGCCGGCTGGCCATCGCAACCGCCAGCGGCAGCCAAAACAGCATCCAGGCTTCGCTGGGCGACCCGATAACGAACATGCCCTGCGTAATAAAGAACATCAGCGAAAACAGGTAGAGCATCGCTTCCAGCGCCATTGCCTCGTGGAAACGTCGCCAGGCGCAGCCCAGTCCTGCGCTAACGACGCCCGCCAGCAGTATCAGCCCCACCACGCCGCCTTTGAGCAACGTAGAGAAATAGACGCTGTGCGTGGTGGTGACGACGGCGCCCAGACTGTTTCTGAACGAGAGCGTTTTATCGAATCCCCAGCCGAACCAGGGCCTCTGCTCGACCAGCTCGAGCGTATGCTGCCAGATACCGAAGCGCACATAGCTCTGCTGATAGGCGTCGATCAGCCGCTGCGAATATTCGCTGCCGTAGCCGGTAAAGTAGAAAAAGAGGCCGATAATCACCAGACCGCCCAGGGTCGAGAGAATATGCCGCAGATGGATATGTTTATATTTGGCGAACAGCAGGAAAGAGGAGACGATCAGCGCCAGCAGCGGGCCGCGGCTTTGCGTCAGCAGCAGGCCGATAAACAGCAGCGACGCGGGGAAGTAGATCCAGTGTCTGCCGGACTCGCGCGCGATAATAAAGGCGCTGATAATGCCGACGGCGAAATAGCCGCCCAGATCGATCACGTTGCTCGGCGCGCCAAAGAAGCCGTTTTCCAGCCGGCCAGTCAGCAGCGTGCTTTTATCAACGAAAATAAAGGTCAGGAGCAATAGTGTGAAAGCGGCGGCGAAAATCAGCGAGTGTAGCCTTAATATCCCATAGTTCTTAACAACATGATTAATCATCAGGATAAAAAACAGGATATAAAAACTGTGTTTCAGCGCCGAGGTGAAGGTTCCTTCGCCAGTGCTCCAGAAGGTGCTCAGGCTAAAGTAAAAAAGAAAGGCGGAAATAAACAACAGCGGCGTTTTTGCGTCTTGAATAAAATTTTGCAAACGCTGCCGATCGACCAGAAAAACCACTGCCATTAAAATTAGCGAAAGATAGAAAAAATTATTCACTTTTCCCTGAGACGTGAACAGCGGCATTAAAAACAGAAATATCATAAAAGAGCAGGAGGCGACGGTAACGATGCGTTTTCGGTTATGCTCAGAGATCATTCAGAGACACCTTCTCAAAAATTTCGCTGCCCAGAGCGCTCTCTGGCGACAAATTATATACCACGATATTCTCCTCCTTCATTATCCGACTGGCGTGCGCAAACGAGGGTTTAATCAACGACATAAATTGAGATTCGAGCTGGCTCGGCATAACGTCCGCCTCGCTTTCATAAAAACGCGGCGCTGAAAAGTTCGTCATATCGACCCCGGCGAGCAGAACGGTCTGCGCGCCTAAATAGAACGCAATTTGCAGCGCCCAGTAGGCGACCGTTCCCGCATCGACCACGCCGCAGCGGATATCGCGGCAAAACCCGATGTCACGCCTGTCGGCATCAAGGCTCACTCCCGCAAGATGTCTGCTTTGAGTAGCGTAACCGGATGGCTCCACCAGGGGTTGATAAACCTTGTGTCTGACATCTTCGATAATCGCGAGACGGCATTTGACGGCGTCGCTGCCCAGCATGCAGAAAATATCGTGCAGGCAGTGAACGGTAATAAACAGCAGCAGATCGCGGTCTTGAATCACCTGGCGCACCACTTCTTGCCGGCTTTTCACAAAGTCACGATCGACAATAACGTAGTAGTGAAAAGCCAGGCGATCGCGCAGGTGGTAGGCGCCGTTGACGCCCAGCGCGCTAAACTGCGCCAGCTTTTGCATGTCGAGCCTGTTGACCGACGGTCCGGTGGCGACAATGGCCAGCGTATCGCGATGCGTGGCGCGCAGCGCCGTTAAATCCTCAATGGCGATCTGGCGGCCTTTCCAGACCAGCGAGCAGATGTGTCCCTCAGGCGCGCGCGCTATCTTCACATGGGGCCACAGGTTTTCACTGTGCCGATAGTCGCGCGGATGGGTATAGCGATAAATCTGTTTCCAGAGCGATCCCATTCAAAGTAGTTCCCTGAGCCTGTTCCAGACCACTTCGGCGCTGGTCGACGCCAAATCGCCGTTGCTGGCTTTGATGGCGTGCTGATTCTGCCCGTAGCCGCCAATCAATCCCGGATCGGTCGGGCCATACAGGGTAATGTTGGGACGATCGAGCGCGGCGGTCAGATGGCTTAAACCGGTGTCCACCGAAACCACCGCCTTTGCGCCCGCCAGCTCGCGCGCCACCGCCTCCAGCGTTAGCTTCGGCAGCACCTCGACGTGATCGAAGCCGTCCGCCAGCCGCTGCGCGCGCTGATGTTCATGCTCGGCGCCCCAGGGCAGCTTGATGCGCAGCCCCGAGGGCTGCAGCAGCGCGATAAGGTCGCGCCAGTGGCCTTCCGGCCAGTGTTTGTTGTCGCGCGTGGTGGCATGCAGAAACACCAGATAAGGCGCGGCATCCTGCGGCACGTCGCGCAGAAAGTGCGCGGCGATGGCGTAGTCGCCCTGGGTCTGCGGCTTCTGATAGCCGAGACTTTTGGCGAACAGCTCGCGCGTGCGCTCTACCGCATGCTGCTTTTTATCGATTTCATGACGTTGGTCGTACCACCAGCTGGCGAAAGGTTCGCGCGCGCTGCGGCTGTCCTGACCGTGCTTGACGCCTCTCGCCAGGCGGGTCACCAGCGCGGCGCTTTTGATCAGCCCCTGCGCGTCGATCACCACGTCATACTGGCGCGACTGCAGCTCGCGCTTGAAGAGAACGCGCTCTTCACGCTGCTGGCTGCCGAACCAGTGCTTGCGCCAGCGGCGGATCGCCACCGGCAGCACTTTATCCACCGCTGGATGCCAGCCGGGGATTTGCGCGAAATTCTCTTCCACCACCCAGTCAAAACGGATGCCGGGGATCGCCTGCATGGCGTCGGTTAAAGCGGGAAGCGTATGAAGCACATCGCCCATCGACGACGTTTTGACGATCAGGACCTGCATGCCGTCTCCTGCGGATGCGCCAGCAGCTCGCTCAGTTCCTGATGAACGCGCTGTGGCTGAATGTCGATCAGGCTCTGATGATAGCCCTGCTCGGCCTCGCCTTTGCGGACTTTGTGGTAGCCGGTAATCAGGCGGATAATGCGCACCTGTTTTGACAGCGGCGGCGTGAAGTCGGGGCTGCTCGGCCCGTAGAGCGCCACCAGCGGCCGATTGAGCGCGGCGGCGATATGCATCAGCCCGGAGTCGTTGCTGACGACGGCGTCGCAGCGCGCAATCAGGATCACCGCCTGCTCAAGCTGCGTCTCGCCCGCCAGATTACGGCAGTAGGGACGCGCCTCGGCAGGCAGCGCCGCGATAATCTCGTCGCCGCATTCGCGATCTTTGGCCGAACCAAACAGCACCACCTGCTTGCCCTCGGCGATCAGCTGCTGCGCCAGCGCGGCATAGTGATAGTGCGGCCAGCGTTTCGCCGGGCCGAACTCCGCGCCAGGGCAAAAGCCGATCAGCGGGCGTTCCGCCGACAGTTGAAACTGGGCGGCGGTTTCGATTTTTTCCCGATCCTCAACCTGAAGCTGCGGCCAGAGCAGCGGCTGCGGCAGCTGCTGCGCCGAGGCGACCGGCGTATCCTGAGCCAGGGCGATATAGCGCTCCACCATCAGGGGAAACGCCGCCTTGTCCAGCACGCGCACGTCGTTGAGCAGGCCATAGCGCATCTCGCCGCGCCAGCCGATACGGCGTTTGATGCCGGCGAAAAAAGGCACCAGCGCGGATTTAAAGGAGTTTGGCAGCACGTAGGCGCGATCGTAGCCGCTGGCGCGCAGCGTCTTGCCGATGCGGCGTCGCTCGCCAATCGCCAGCGCGCCGTGGCCGAGCGGCATCGCCAGCGCCTGGTTGACCTCCGGCATGCGCGACAGCAGTGGACGGCACCACGCAGGTGCCATCACGTCGATCACGGCGTCCGGATGCTGAGCCTTGAGGGTGCGATAGAGACTTTGCGACATCATCATATCGCCGACCCACGACGGGCCAATAACCAGAATTTTCATCGCCGGTACGCGTTCCTTATGCGCTGCGGTTCAGCCAGGCCATATACTCAGCCACGCCCTGCGCCACGGTTTTAAACGGTTTGTCATAACCGGCCGCGCGCAGGTTGGTGAGGTCCGCCTGGGTATAAGCCTGATAGCGGCCTTTCAGTTTGTCCGGGAAGGGAATGTACTCAATCTGCCCTTGCTGGTGGAATTTCAGCACCGCGTCCGCCACTTCCTGGAACGATTCTGCGCGACCGGTGCCGCAATTATAGATGCCGGAAATGTTATTTTCCCAACACCACAGATTCACCGCGACCACGTCGTCGACGTGGATAAAATCGCGCTTAAAGCCGTCGCTGCCTTCGAACAGCTTGGGATTTTCGCCGCTGGCGATTTGCGTGTTGAGGTGAAACGCGACGCTCGCCATGCTGCCTTTATGACCTTCGCGCGGGCCGTAGACGTTGAAATAGCGGAAGCCGCAAACCGGCGAGTCCGCTTCCGGCAGGATCTGGCGCACGTAGTGGTCGAACAGCATCTTAGAGTAGCCGTAGACGTTTAACGGCTGCTCGTACTCACGCTTTTCGATGAAATTGTCGTTGCGGCCGCCGTAGGTGGCGGCGGAGGAGGCGTACAGGAAAGGAATTTCGCGCTCCAGGCAGTAGTGCAGCAGATCTTTGGAGTACTGATAGTTGTTGTCCATCATGTACTTGCCGTCCCACTCGGTGGTAGCGGAACAGGCACCTTCATGAAACACCGCTTCAATCGGGCCGAAATCTTCGCCCGCGGCGATATAGGTGAGGAATTCCTCTTTATCCATGTAGTCGCTGATATTCAGATCGGCCAGATTGACGAATTTGGTGCCGTCTTTGAGGTTGTCGACGACCAGAATATCGCTAATACCGCGATCGTTGAGCGCCTTGACGATATTGCTGCCAATCATTCCTGCGCCGCCGGTGACGATAATCATGTGCTCTACCTTAAAAGTTGGGGGGTGAAACAGGCGGTTTCACGCGCTAATGCCTCACATCATAACATCTCATCACGGTGCAGACAGCCAGATGACTCTGACACGCCGCCCACCGCCCGCCCCCTGACGTGAACTATGCTGCAAAATTGATATTTTCCTGGTGGATTTATCGTTAGCCTGCTTGCGATTCAGTAAGATGTGCCGAATTTATGCCATCTGAGGAGAACAATGATGCCAGCGCAATTTTATCAGCAGATCCACCAGCAGCTGGATGCGGCGCACCGGGAAGGCTTGTTTAAGCAGGAGCGCATCATCACCTCCGCTCAGCAAACCGATATTGACGTGGGCGAGCAGCAGGTCATCAACTTTTGCGCCAACAACTATCTGGGGCTGGCGAACCATCCGGCGCTGATTGAGGCGGCAAAGGCGGGCATGGAGACGCATGGCTTTGGCATGGCGTCGGTACGCTTTATCTGCGGTACTCAGGATACGCATAAGCAGCTGGAGAAAAAGCTGGCGGCGTTTCTCGGCATGGAGGACGCCATCCTCTACTCCTCCTGCTTCGACGCCAATGGTGGCCTGTTCGAAACGCTGCTCGACGCGGAAGACGCGATTATCTCCGACGCGCTGAACCACGCCTCGATCATCGACGGCGTGCGGCTCTGCAAGGCGCAGCGCTATCGCTACGCCAACAACGACATGCAGGCGCTGCGCGCCTGTCTGGTTGAGGCGCGGGAGAAAGGCGCGCGCCATCTGCTTATCGCCACCGACGGCGTTTTTTCGATGGATGGGGTGATCGCCAACCTGCGCGGCATCTGCGACCTCGCCGACGAGTTCGATGCGCTGGTGATGGTGGATGATTCCCATGCGGTGGGCTTTGTCGGCGCGGCCGGGCGCGGCACGCACGAATATTGCGACGTTATGGGCCGCGTCGACATTATCACCGGCACGCTGGGCAAAGCGCTGGGCGGTGCTTCCGGTGGCTATACCGCCGCCCGCGCGGAGGTGGTCGAGTGGCTGCGTCAGCGTTCGCGCCCTTACCTCTTCTCCAATTCCCTGGCGCCCGCCATTGTCGCCGCCTCGCTTCGCGTGCTCGATCTGCTGAGCGAAGGCGATGGCCTGCGCCAGCGGCTGTGGGACAACGCGCGCTTTTTCCGCGAACAGATGACGGCAGCCGGCTTCACGCTGGCGGGTGCCGACCACGCCATTATCCCCGTGATGCTGGGTGAAGCCAGCGTGGCGCAGGAGTTTGCCCGGCTGCTTCAGCAAGAGGGCATTTACGTCACCGGTTTCTTCTATCCCGTGGTGCCGCGCGGTCAGGCGCGCATCCGCACGCAGATTTCGGCGGCGCATACCCAGCAGCAGCTGGAGCGCGCGGTGGACGCCTTTACCCGCATCGGAAAACAGCTCGGCGCGATCGCCTGAGGAGCCTTACATGAAAGCGTTAGCCAAACTTCACGCCCGGGAAGGCATCTGGATGGTGACCGATGCGCCGATCCCGGAGCCCGGCCACAACGATTTGCTGATCAAGATCCGTAAAACCGCTATCTGCGGCACCGATATCCATATCTACAACTGGGATGACTGGTCGCGTAAAACCATTCCGGTGCCGATGATCGTCGGGCATGAATATGTCGGCGAAGTGGTGGCGATTGGCCAGGAGGTGCGCGGCTTCAGCATCGGCGACCGCGTCTCTGGTGAAGGACATATCACCTGCGGCCACTGTCGCAACTGTCGCGCCGGACGCACCCATCTCTGCCGCAATACCATTGGCGTCGGCGTCAACCGTCAGGGCTGCTTTGCCGAGTATCTGGTGATCCCGGCCTTTAACGCCTTCCGCATTCCCGACAACATCTCTGACGAGCTTGCGGCGATTTTTGATCCCTTCGGCAATGCGGTACACACTGCGCTGTCGTTCGACCTGGTGGGCGAAGATGTGCTGATCTCCGGCGCAGGCCCCATCGGCATTATGGCGGCGGCGGTGTGTAAACATGTCGGCGCGCGCAACGTGGTGATCACCGATATCAACGACTATCGTCTCGCGCTGGCGCGCAAGATGGGCGTGACGCGCGCGGTCAACGTGGCGCATGACGATCTACGCGCCGTGATGCGCGAGCTGGGCATGACGGAGGGCTTCGACGTGGGGCTGGAGATGTCCGGCGCGCCGCCCGCGTTCCGCACGCTGCTTGAGGTGATGAACCACGGCGGGCGCATCGCGCTGCTGGGCATTCCGCCGGGCGAGATGGCGATCGACTGGAATCAGGTAATTTTCAAAGGGCTGTTTATAAAAGGCATTTATGGCCGCGAGATGTTTGAAACCTGGTACAAGATGGCCGCGCTGATCCAGTCAGGGCTCGATCTGACGCCCGTCATCACCCACCGTTACGCGATCGACGACTTCCAGCAGGGCTTCGACGAAATGCGCTCTGGGCGCTCCGGGAAGGTGGTGCTGAGCTGGGATTAACACGCGGATAAGCGGGAACGCGTTGCCTCTGCGTGCCCGCCAGCCGCTTGTCAGATTTGCTCCTGCGCGAGCAGCGCCAGATACTGCTGGCAGATAGCGGGCGTCGCAAACGCCGAGAAGTCGATCTGCGTTAAATCCGGCGGCTGTCGATAGATTTCCAGCATCGCATTCGCCAGGGAAACGGGATTAAGATCGGCCAGCCCGCGCGCCAGTTCGCCCTGTAATAGCGACGCCGGCCCGCCCGGACAGCGCGTACTGACCACCGGCGTGCCGCACAGCATCGACTCGATCAGCACATTGCCGAAACCCTCACTATCCGAACTGACCACCAGCAGACTGGCGCGCGCCATCCAGGCGTAAGGGTTGTCGGAAAAGCCCTGGAAAATCACGCGCTGCTCGATGCCCAGCGCTGCCGCCTGCGCGCGCAGCGCCGCCGTTTTTTCCGCGCTGCCTTTGCCCAGCAGCACCAGCGGAATAGCGAGATCGGTAAGCGCATAGGCCTGCAGCAAACGATCGTGGCGTTTGGTTTCGTGGAAGCGGCCGACATGTAAAATAAACTCGGGAGCCGGCGGCGTCAGCGGCGCCTGCGCCAGCGAGCGGATAGCGTCGATATCGAAAGGATTGGCGATAACCGCTTCGCGCCGCGGGCTAACCTCAAAAACGCGCTTCAGATCTTCCAGCGCATAAGCGGAGACGGCGATAACGTTGCGCTGCTGGTAGACCCGCTGGATCTTGCGCGCTTTGAGCCAGCGCGACACGCCGCGGCGATGGCCCAGATAAGAAGCGGAAAACACGCCATGCAGGCAGAACCAGGTTTTGTCCGCCTTGAGCGCGGCGCAGCGCCTGACGATGCGGTCGGTCTTGTGCAGATGCGAGACCACGAGATCGAACGCGCCGCCAGCACGCTCGGCCGTCGCTACCGCGTTGTCCAGCTGACGCGCCCGACGCCCCAGCTCCGTGAGCTTACGCCAGGGCCGACGACAGCGATCCTCGATAACCTGATAGTCCACGCCCGCTGGCAGCGCGTATTCGCACACCTTGCGCAGCGAGAAAAGAGAGACCCGGTGTCCGGCGGCAAGCAGGCCCGCGACCAGCGTTATGACCACTTTTTCCGCGCCGCCGCCGGGCAGGCCGTCGATTACCATCAGGATACGTTTCGCCAAAGTATTTCCTTATTGAAAGAGAAAAGCCCGCCATCAGGACTCTCCTTGCTCAGCTATAGTACGGAAGCGCCGACAAGCAGTAAATGCGGCATGCCGATGATACAAGCCTTTGCGCGGGCTGACGGCCCGGCGTACTATTGCGCCTTTTCAGGGCGTTCGGGAAGACACTATGACACAGCCATCATTCCTTATTACCATCGACACTGAAGGCGATAATCTCTGGCGCAACCATCGCACCATCACCACGCGTAATACGGCGTTTCTGCCGCGCTTTCAGTCTCTGTGCGAACGCTTTGGCCTGAAGCCAACCTGGCTGACCAACTATGAAATGGCAATCGATCCCGCCTATGTCGAATTTGCGCGCGACGTGATCGCGCGCAATCAGGGCGAAGTCGGCATGCATCTGCACGCCTGGAACAGCCCGCCGGAAGCGCCGCTGACAGACGACGACTGGCGCTGGCAGCCCTACCTGATTGAATACCCTGACGATGTGCTGCGCGCCAAAGTCGCCTTTATGACGCAGCTGCTGGAAGAGACGTTTCAGACCAAAATGCGCAGCCATCGCGCCGGCCGCTGGGCGTTCGACGAACGCTACGCAGCGGCGCTCACCGAACTGGGCTATCTGGTCGACTGCTCCGTGACGCCGCGCGTAAACTGGCGCTTCAACCGCGGCGCGCCGCAGGGCAACGGCGGCACGGACTACACCCATTTTCCGCGCAGCGCCTATTTTATCGATCCCAGCGATATCTCTCGCCCCGGCGAATCGCCGCTGCTGGAAGTGCCAATGAGCATCCAGTATAAATATTCTCCGCTAATGAGCGCCTTTAAGCAGGGCATCTATAAGCTGCGCGGCAAGCAGCGTAGCCCGGCGGTCTACTGGCTGCGCCCTTCCGGCGGCAATGTGGCGAGCATGAAGCGGGTGATTGAACAATCGCTGGCGGAAGGCCAGGATTATGTGGAGTTTATGCTGCACTCCTCAGAATTTATGCCGGATGGCAGCCCGACGTTTAAAAACGAACAGGATATCGAGCGGCTGTATGCGGATCTGGAGGCGCTATTCAGCTGGGTCGGCCCGCGCTTTCAGGGACGCACGTTGACGGAATATCACGCCAGCTTTATGCAAAAGCGCCGCGACTAGCAGGCAGGCCAGCGTCAGGCTACGCTAGCGCGGGCCTGACAGAGCGAAATAAGATGCGATAACCGCATGAAATGCGTCACAAAAAGCATATCAGTCCCCATAATTAGCCGGGCAATTTTTACCTCGCATCGCGGCGGGTACGGCTGACGTTAAAGGATGTCGTCAGAATTATCGAAAGCACAAACTAAAAAAACAGAGCTTATGCATTCAACTCCCACTTCACCGCTGCTCAGCATCATCTCCCCCATGTACAACGCGGGCGAGATGTTCGATGCCTTTATGCAGTCGCTGCTGGCGCAGACCCTGACCTCGCTGGAGATCATCATCGTCGACGACGGCTCGACCGACGATTCCGGCGCGCGCGCCGAGGCGTATGCGGCGCAGCATCCCCACATTACCGTGATCCATCAGGAAAACGGCGGCGTGTCGCGCGCGCGCAACGCCGGGCTGCGCATCGCGCGCGGCAAATATGTCACTTTCCCGGACTCAGACGACACCATGCGGCCGGAGATGTACCAGACGCTGGTGGAGATGGCGGAGCAGGACGATCTCGACGCCGCGCAGTGCAACGCCGAATGGTTCTTTCAGCGCGATCAACGCACCAGGCCGATGATCCCGCTGGATCGTCTGCGCAGCACGCCGGTGCTGGGCGGCGCAGAGTGGCTCAACACCGCGCTGAAAACGCGCCGCTATCTGCACGTGGTCTGGCTGGGCATCTATCGCCGCTCGCTGATCGAACAGAAGCAGCTCTGGTTTGAGCCGGGCCTGCATCATCAGGATATTCCCTGGACCACCGAGTTTATGTTCAACGCGCGGCGCGTCCGCTACACCGACCAGGTGCTCTATCGCTACTACCTGCACGACGCCTCGATCAGCAACCGCAAACGCACCGGCCAGCGCAACGTGGAGTATCAGCGTCACTACTTAAAAATCGCCCGCATGCTGGAGGAGATCAACGCGCGCTATAAAAAGAGCGTGACGATTTATCCCACTTTTCATGCGCAAATCACCCATGAGGCGCTCAGCGTCTGCCACTGCGTGCGCCGCGAGCCCGATCCGGCGGCGAAGCAGGCGATGATCAACGATATTTTCGCCAGCAAAACCCACCTGCGTATGCTGCGTAACGCGCGCGGCGTCAAACAGTGGTATCAGCTGCTGCTGTGGCTTGGCCGCCTCTGGCGCTGGCGCGACAAATAACCGCCGCCGCAGGTTTCACCCCTGAAGGGTTTGCCCTACAATCGCCTCACTGAAAATTACAGGCATTTGTGTATGGCAAACCCGACTCACGCAGACGTTACCCCACACAATATTTTGCTAATCAAGCTGCGCCATCA
>Ga0157363_1003251_pt1 | contig 14633 bp, 9 predicted proteins | sample AttsexASBM1_FD_111477 | JGI IMG/M metagenome (GOLD analysis project Ga0157363, IMG submission 111477) | Fungus gardens microbial communities from leaf cutter ant in Ribeirão Preto, State of São Paulo, Brazil - Atta sexdens ASBM1 | ecosystem: Host-associated > Fungi > Mycelium > Unclassified ...
CCACCACCACCACCACCACCACCACCACCACCACCACCACCACCGCCGCCGTCGCCGTCGTCGTCGCCGCCGTCAGCAGAATCGATACGCCATTGCGTCGCGACGTGCCGACGAGTAAATCGCTCGTCTGACGATGCCAGCCATGCTGGTGGTCGTGCTCCAGTGATGCGATAATATTTTCGCCGGACGTATCATCGCCGACATCCTCGTTGTTGTTGACGCGCGCGGTGGCGCGGCGTCCCGATAGCGATCGTCGGCGACGCCAGTAGCGACAGCGACGACGACGACGAGGAGGAGAAAGAGGAGGAGGAGGAGGAGGAGGAGGAAGAGAAAAACGAGGTGGAGGAAGAGTTAAGAGGAGGAAACTCGCGTTGGCGCGCTCGGCGGGGAACGTCGTCGACGAGAACGCGGACACTGATAACATGCACTGTCCGCGACACCAGTGCGCGGTGCTCGATTGACGGATCGAGAAAGATGATAAATAGAAAAAACACTCGTGTGTACAGTGATGATACTTGGACGTGAAAAATAAATAGACAGCGCATACTTTTATATATATATATATATATATATATATGTGTGTGTATGTATGTGTGTGTGTGTGTGTGTGTGTGTGTGTGTGTGTGTGTGTATGTGTGTATATATAAATCATGTGCCATTTCTCATTGTCCGTAGATTGCGTTCGATAAGACTGTAAGGTAAGACTCTGCTATGGATCGTTGGCCCATCGTGTATTCGTGTGACCGTGCTGCTTTCGTCGCGCATTGACTTTGCGGTTGCGAGAGAACGTCGCGTTGAAAACCGCCGTCGCCGCCGTAGGAGGAGGCGGTGGTGATAGAGAAGAAGAAGAAGAAGACGAGGTGAAGGAGGAAGAGGGCAGTAGCAGAGAGAACAAGAAGGGAGTTCGCGACAGAATCGGAGGGAACTCGCTCGCGGAGGTCGGAGAGGAGCAGGTTCTCTCGTTCGTTCGGAGGACGGCGCTCGCTGCGTACGATCTCCGCGAAAGCACGCACGAGGAAGAAGGAGAGAGAGAGGATCGCAGACAAAGAGGACGACGAGCGACAGCGGCTTTATCATGTTATACGTGGAAGTGGTGGCAACGCGGGATCGCGGGTCGCGGCGGTAGTCGCATCGTTGTCTTCATCGGCGACGCGTAATGCAGCGGCGGGAGGGGCGGATATAGGAAGGAAGGAAGGACGCGCGAACGGATTATACGCGTGTAACTCGGCCTCTCGTCACTCGTGCCGGACGAGAGCGGAGCGAAAGAGAGTGCGTGTGTGCGAGAAAAAGAGAGAAAGAGAGAGAAGAACGACCGAGGAAGGCTCGTAGAGCGCGGGTTAGAAAACCCCGTTCCGAGAGGATGGGCTCGTATCTGTCTCATGGCAGAACACGCGAGGAATGCAGTGGAGGCCGTGCTACTATGATGACTACGGCGACGACGACGGCGACGACGACGACGACGACGACGACGACGACGACGACGACGACGACGACGACGACGCACTGGGTCCGAGTAACATGGAAGTGGAATCGCGAGGAAGCCGAGTTGTCGCGCCAGTTGTCGTGCTAGTGCCCGATCCCGCTGCTCCGTCATTCGCGACATAAATAAACTCGTGGATGGTCAAAGTATAATATATATTGTGTACATCAGTTGCATGTATATAAAGCGATATCGAGTGCACTGAGATTCACCGCTGTTCACGTTGAAGTGCATATGTTGAAGCGGTGATTGCGCTTGTACTCCGAACCTTGGTTGTCTATTTTCCTCCGGGGGGTACGCTTGTTGAATACGCGTGCACAATGGAGACACTATTGCCAGGCAGCACTGCCGCTGGCCAATCATACAGTCCGCAGTTGAAGACCGTCCTCAAGACCTATCAGCTGTCAGCCATCAAGAGCCTACAGGGTCCCAGCTCGGCTCTGCTGGGCATGGATTGTAAAGCCCTGCTGCACGAGCAACAATCATGCTTCTCGCCACCCGCTGTCAGTCGTCCGGTAGCCAACTGTGGTCTGGAATCGCCCGTTGAGTCGCAACCGTCAAAGGACGTAATCGAGAAGGAGATTCGCGAGACGTCGGGACGCACGTTGACACCTGTCTCAAAGGCATCCCGCTCGTTGGAGGATTCAGACGAGGATCATCCTGCGGTGGTGGATCGTTCGAAGGTCGTGTGCGAGAAGCGCGAGCTCGAATTTCAGATACCGATACTCACAGCACCTGATCAGAGTTGCTCCGAGAGATGCGAAACGATCCTTGAGGGTGAGAGAATATCGTGCTTCGTAGTGGGCGGCGAGAGAAGATTATGCCTGCCGCAGATACTGAATACGGTGCTGCAGGACTTCTCTCTACAGCAAATTAATCAGGTGTGCGACGAGCTGCAGATTTACTGTTCACGTTGCACCCGGGATCAGCTCGAGGAGCTTAAGCATTCCGGTATCCTGCCGCGCAACGCGCCGTCCTGTGGTCTCATCACCCAGACCGACGCCGAAAGGCTCGTCAGTGCTTTGCTGTTACGGACAGAGTCCTGCGATCCTTCTCAAATCGGTCCAACACAGGACTGTCTTGATAAGAAAACGTGTAAGAGCGAGGAAGAGGAAGAGGCGATTATTAAGTTTAAAGTGTATCACGAATGTTTTGGCAAGTGCAAGGGTATCTTCGATGCGAAACTGTTCGAGACGGACGATTCAGTGTGCATTGAGTGTCTAGAGTGTGGCTACCAATTCTCTCCTCAACGCTTTGTAAGACACGCTCATAGATCTCTAGAGAATCGCACCTGCCATTGGGGTTTCGATTCCGCTAACTGGCGGTCGTATCTTTTGCTTTCTCGTGATCAGCAACACTACAACAAATCGCTCATCCTTTTTCGGGAGCTGAAAGAGAGGCATCTTGTGCTAAATTCCAAGCGAAAGCTAGAGGTATTGTCACTTAAGTTTTGTCTTTAAAAATAAGAATATAATTTTAATGTTAAAAATATATATATGTATATTAAAATAATATATAAAATTAAGTCTAATGTCACTTGATCTTAATATATCTGAAAAAATATACAAGTCCAAATATTCATTTTAGCTGAGACATGAGCACGAGAGATTGGTCAAACGCACAAAAAAGGAAATAGGAAAGGACGATTGCGCTGGAATCTACAATGGCAATGGACTGGCAATGTACCATCCTGTATCCCAAATTGCCACTGATTCGTACTTGCAAATGCAATGGGCGGTTTTCGAGCTCGCTGCCAGAGGAGCAGCCTTTCAGTCCTGGAATGCTACGGGCAATTGCAAGCACAGGGACAAGTAAGTATTGTTTACGTAGATTTTGTCAGAGTCATGCACAGAGGCGACAGTTGAGATGAGGATCGCCTTTGTCAACAGTTCATCGTTGGTGCCTGCATATCTAAGTCGAGGTCCACCTGTATTGCAACATCCGGAGCGAGTCATTCCGCTTTCGGAGTGTGAGCGTTTCGAGCCGCATTTTCAACCTAATGTGGCGTTGGCGCCTATACCGGCACCCGCACAGATAGGTCAGATACCGCCACCTTCGTCTGTTCATCAGCAACGACGGCATCACGAGCATCGCCGTCACAATCACCACTCCTCAAGTCCCACGTGTGAGAAACAGGAGCTATTGTCCGTCAACGTTAAAACGGAGAAAACGTCGCCAAGTCAAGCGCCGGTAATCGATTCTTATCCTCTGTACTACGTTTCCGAGGAAAATCAGAAGGAGGCGGCGCCGCCAAAAGAAAAGAAGGAGAAGGAAGGTGAGGAAGAGGAGAGCAGTGCAGCGGTGACATCATCCACCGTGAACGTGGAACCTACACCTACACCACTGGCGACCTCTTCTGAGATCGGTACCTCCTCGCCGTCGGAAAGCGATTCCGACACGGACGGCACCGCGGCGGCGGATCTTGAGGAACGTTTGAGGATCCTGGACGTGCCACAGGACGTGATAGAGTTAGCACGTCGCGTGGTATTGGAGAACGCGCAGCTGCGACGTCATCGACGATCGGACGCTCGTGAAATCACCAAGTTACGGAGTCAGTTGCACATGCAGAAATTACAACAGCAACAGTCCGCCGTCGCCAACGATAAGAGTGATGATCAGGACAAGAAGGAGGACGCAACAATGGCAACAGCGACGGCACCACGTTCTAGCGCAGCTGACAGCACCGAGGGTGACAACGAGGAGACTGACGCTACAAGTTTATCGAACAATAAAGAGTCTGAGCCCGTCACCGTGCTGACGACTAACGAATCAGATCAGTGATTAGGATAACGCGGAAGTTATTTAACATACACACATACACACACACACACACACACATACACACACACACACACACACTTACAACTGCTCAGCGATTACCGCGACGACGCTCATCCGTTGGCCGAATAAGCGTGCACTGAGTTTAGTATGTTAGGTACATATATACATATATTTACGATTCTAAACTAAACGATAAACTGTCTAGATTTATGTGATACGCGACAAGCCTTTAAACGTTATCGCAGATAATTCGGAGTTTTTACTAGATAAGTAAAACACGTGCTGCATCCAACTCAAAACATCGGGCTGATAGAGTCCTCGCGCTTCATATTCATGTCTCGCGAGATTCGAACCGACCGACCGATCACTGTCAGCGAAGATAGCTTGCCTTCCATGTTTGTCGAGCGCGATACGTCCACTTCATATCTGCATTTTAGCATTTCGCGAATAACGAAAAATGATAACGCGTTCTTTTTCCGAAATGAATTTCGGCTTTTTGAGTCTATAGAGCCGCGAAGACAGACGTGTTAATAATTTGTCTCTTAGGCGGTGTTACCGGATTTCGAAAGAGTGATACTCCCAGTGGGAGATGTGGCAAACCGATGCCACGAGTTGGACAGTCACGTCAAGTATACTTATGTATCGATCGATTTTTTTTATTAAAATCGAATGTAGATATTGTATTATATCGATAGAAGGGTGTAGATTTAATGGATTATACCGCGCCAATAAAACGATTACATCTAATGGGTATTACGATGAGACACATTTCGTATATATTAAATATATATGGGGTGTAAAGCAAGATTTTTACTATATAATTTTGATCCATGAATATATGAGTAATAAAAAAGAATGCATAAAAGAATGCGTGTGAAAGATAGAAAACGACTTCTAGTGCGAATGAATTTAGATTGCTTCCCATTCACATCTTGGTAGTCATGCTCGCATAATGTAAATACATTGTGGCATCATAGATATATGTTTATAATTAATTACAGTATCATGACGAAATAATTGCTAAAGTACAAAAAACCTAGGTGCTATATTGTTATTCTAGGTATGCTGTAAGCATAAACCTGGGTGTGTTCCAGCAGCTCGTATTACATTGTAATGCCCAGAACGCGTTATATACACGTTCCAAAAAACCGAATCGCTACGACTAAAATCTTGTGATTAACGCGTAAGTGGGATCTGCTTTTTTATTTAATGAAAAAGCTCGGTCAAGCCTAATCACGTCAATAAAAAAGGAGGGAAGAAAAAAATTTGCGTTCTTAAAAATTATTTATTTGGTTCATATACAGTAGGACCATAACTCGAATTAGTTGTTGATAATAACGTATTCGATTTCTTAAATTTCCAATGATTATTACATGATTATCTTTTACATGATTATCGAATCATTTTATTTATTGACAACATAAAAGAAATGATTTCTACATAATAAATTACTTATCGATCGTCAACAATCCATAAGTATAATCATGTTGTTTTCTCTTTTTTTTTTCAAAATTATTCTAAATATTTTTTTAAAAATGTATATGCTTCTTTTTTGAAATCTAAAAATGAAACGAGAATTTTATTGATTGGATGTACGTGTAGATACGTATATAATTTCTGTTGAATACAATGTTTTGTTATTAATATATGCTATTTTTTTACGAAGATTCGCAGCTGGGGAACCCATCTCTTTAATATATATATATATATATATATATATATATATATATATATATATATTTATATTTATTTTGTACATATATTATTGTTGATACATATCATTTTAGTTGTATTTAATATATATATGTGAAATGGTCCTACTGTGTGAGAGAGAGAGAGAGAGAGAGAGAGAGAGAGAGAGAGAGAGAGAGAGCATGAGAGATATACAGAAAATGTTGATTGTTCTGAGAGTGTTTCCAATTTTATCAACATCGAAATCGAAAAATTACCTAAAGAGAAAATATCTTAGGCAGAGGGAAGAAGACGTTATCATCTTTGGCTGCGATTTCTGTACATCTCTCAAATTTTTAGCAGAGACCGAGTGTTAAATTACATTAAACATAATTTATCTATATTGCAAACTTTTCATTTTCATACAGATTCGAGTTGATTGTTGGGATTGACGATACAGGAAAAAGAAAGAAAGCACAGATTATTTTTCCTGCATGAGAATACTCCATATATACGAGAATGTCCATGTATCAAATTATTATACGCCACAATATAAAGGGAGAAATAGATTTTTTTAATATATTCATACGAAGTATATATATATATATATACATATATACATATATATATGTATATACATATATATTGAAGCATGATCAAGCAAGATATTATATGCACGTGTAAAGAAAATGTAGATACAAAAAAGAAATACATATATATGAGAGACATACATACGCAAGAGGGTAAGTTTTTATTACGGACTCTGTTGTCATTTATTACGTACAATCGAAAAATGCATGATAGAAATGTTTTTATCTTTTACCCCTCACTTTTTGTTCTCTTTCACTATATTACCCTTTATTTCGACGTCTGAATGTTTTTACGCTGAAATGTACATGACGGAGTTCCCAGTGACACATGATATAACAATCTTCGTTTTAAATTAGACTATCACTTGAATGTATTTGTAAAAATGGATGCACACGAGCGAATGATCAACGAAGATAAACTTTCTCTGTTAAAGTTTCAAAGATGTGTTCATCATAGAGAATGCAAACAAAACGGTTTGTTAACGTTTGGCTTCACGTTCAGACTGATTAAAGTAAGACGGCACATCAAAGAAGATTCTGAAGAAATTTATCCTTACATTTTCTCTGCTCGTTTGTTGTTCATTCGCTCGATCCACCTATAATCTTGATTTTGTACTGACTGAAGTTTTTTTTCCGAAATGTGTACCTGCGTTACGTGTGCGAGAAATTGACACGGGAGATTGTATAATGGGCATGTTTGTGCCTACACATCCCTGCGGTCAGCGATATGATAGTTACGACGACAACGTAAACCGTACACTTGCATTATATTTCCATTGTGTAGCAAAACATGATGATTATTAAATATACATGATTGTGTATCGAAAATATACACGCGTATATATACATACATGCCGACACTGCTTCGAAGATCTCTTATCGTACATACACTTGTCTTTTCTCTTTATCTCTTTTTCTCTTGTTTTTTTAAATACAGCTACAGTGCCAGTAATTCTTACATCGGGAGGGGGGAAAAAAAGGGAAAAAATGCAGGTAGAAATTGACATTTTCACGCTCATAGAAAAGAAAAAGAGAGAAAGAAAAGGAAATGAACTCACTGCGCGGATACTCGATTCCGGTGTATTTGGACGAAGTAAATGTTAGATTTTCAAAGCAATCTGTTTTAATAAACTGAACGATGTATGAGATAATCGATGATGTAGAATAGAATACATTCATTATGATATACATATATAAATATATGCCCTGTATAACATTCGGTCAATATACATAAGATACGTTACATTGTGTGTAATGTTACAGTAAGGTAAGAGCATCCCACCTAAAGTATAAAAGAATGTAATAGTCTATGTTTTTCATACATATACACACACACTCAGTTTATCATAGAGTTACCTAGGACGTAAAAAAAAAAAAGTAAAAGATAATTCGTAATACCTAATTATATAATACAGCTCGGTTTCGAATAACGTTTCAAGTCAGTGTATAAACAAAAAGAGAAAAAGACGAATTTCAGTTTCGACAAATCGTGTAAACTGCCATGATTCTTAAAAAAAATGTATTTCACTTTTACAGGGATGATGTATTTTCATTTTTTCGTGACGGAAATATATTAACAAATTACTAAAAAGAATGGAGAGTATGATGCCTGATTCTACCACGGAGAAGAGAAGATAGAGGATATATTAATTAATTGGATCACGTCATGCGTGCGATAGTCGAGAAGTTGTGTCCGTGCTTGTATAATATAATTATGACACACAAACATGCATGTCGTGTGTATCGAAGCACTGCTGACGCCCGTTGAACCAGGCAGCGAGTTCCCGGGTGTAAACGTCGGAAGTGATTTTTATCGTGCGCTTCGCTAATATTATCTCTGTTGTTATTATATGTTTAGTTTGACTTTTCGAATTGTAAATGCTAAGCTGATACGACCTACACGTGTGCGTGCATTGTGCATATTTCGCTGATATCCAAGACAATATCATGTGCGAAATATGGACATGAAGACGTCTTAAAGATTGTTTCAAGACATCATATTATAAAAGACGTCTTAAAGTAATTTTTAAAACATCTTTAAGACATATTTTATCTTCACATTTTGAATTTATAACATTGTCTGGGTATCTATCTCGCTGGATAGTTTTTCAATTAGAAAAACCTCATCTCCCGAATACATTCGTCGAAATCGCACGGATTTTTGTCCAATCTTGACGCCGATGACGCACGTGTTATCAGTGATATCATTATCGTCGAATGTAACAGCATGTGCACCCGCACCCGACGTACATACATACATACATACATGTCCGTGTTGTTCTATTTTTGTCTTATTGGCGAAAACAAGAGAATCATAAAGGAGATCGCGCGCATCCCGTTCGATACAGAAAATGTGTGCACGCACACGCGTACGCGCACGTCGAGGAGGAAAATAAGCTATTTGAATAGATGATAAGGCGTATATAAGCGTTTATGCGATAACAAAATAAACGGGCTGATGCGGATATCGTTGTGTAGCATGAAGACGAGGACTTTGCTCCGTGACGCGCCGCCGTATCTAAACTGCAACTTAGCGGAAATTCCAATAGCGATCGACAAATAGTGACCTATAATCGGTGATATAATCTGTAATGTCGCGTAATGCGCGACGACCCGAAATGTCTGCATTTTGCGTTCAGCTCGAAAAGCAACCCCATATCTGCGTGAGCTGATTACAATTACCCAGACTTCACAAATGTTCGAGTGACGCTGCGGGAACGTCCTTTCGAAAGATTTTTTTCAAATGTCACTTAGATATTCTCCACGTTTTTGGATCTTTAAGACAGCGTTCAAACAGCGTTTTCCTGGGCGTCTCAAATTTTTTAAGGCGTCGTTTAGATTTAGGCGTCGTTTAAATTTTTTTAGATATCGTTTAGATACTATCTTTCGGGTGTTTAAAAATTTTCGGCGCCTTTAGACATCTTTTAGATATTCTTTATTAGAGAAACGTCCTAAATTTTGGAGACGTTGATTAGACACTTTGTAGACATTCGAAATTTTTGATGTTATTTAGCCATCTTTTTATGACGTCGTCTAGACAATTTTTGTGTCGTTTGGGTACGAGACACTATTGTCTGATATTGTTATCGGAAATTTATTTAATGATAGAAATAGCGAAAATTATTTAATAATGCGTTGAGAACACGTCGCGCGAGCTCCAAGAGGAAAGAAGGAAAGCTAATAAAATCTTTTTGTATATGCAGTATAGTTTATTTTTTCAATATATATATATATATATATATATATATATATATATGTGTATAATATATAGTTATATATTATATATAACTATAATATATATTATATATATAAATATTATATATAATTCGTATATAATTATATATATATATATATATATATATATGTATATATATATATATATGCTTTTATTTATTTCGTCGATCCGCAAAGAACTATGTCGAGCATTAGAGTAAAAAAATATCTCGCAACTGTGCGCTAGAATTTATAATTCTTAAGAACTCCAACGTGTCATTGAACTACACACAAAGTGCAATACGAAAGTACAAAGTCTGACCTCCTGTTCTCTCGAATTTTGTAAATCTCCTCCCACGGAGAGGGAGAGAGTAGAAGAAGAAGAAACGAAGAGAAATCGATCGATCGCTCCTCTTTAAGTGTTCTACTCCCTCGCGATTACAAGAATCGCGATGGCATCTAATAAATTAGCGACGATGAGCGCTCCGGCTCTCTTTCGCGGCTTATACGTGATCTTATCTATCGTGATCGTATCTGCACTGCGATAAATTTATCCTGATAATACAGTGGAACTCCATTTTATAAGAGCTCGGCCCGCTCGTTCTCGAAGTTTCATCTTCACCGTGGATATGTAGTTGCGCTGTATTATTAAAAAAAAATAGGGACGATTTTGTACCGAATCGATTTTGTACCTATTTCACAGCCATATATATTACAAACTTTACATATACACATGCATACGGACATACATATACAAGGTGATTCTTAAATAAAGAGATTTTAATATACTTTAAGAGGTACTTTCTCACATTAATTCAAGATGAAAACTTTATATGTCCAAAATGTTTTAGTTTAAAAGTTAAAGGATGACAAAGTTAAAGAAAAAAAATTACGTTTTCAAAATTGTGTTTCGATATTATTTTGATGAAACATTGTGCATGTATCAAGGACATGAAAATAATTCGAGTGTTTTTCAAAATTTTTCCTTCAACTTTAACACCTTGTTTACTTGAAATTAAACTGTTTTAGACATATGAAGTCTTTTGTTTAGAATTAAAGTAAGAAATGACTCCTTAAACTCTTTTAGAATACTTAAGGACTACTCTGTATACACACGAACACATAATACAAACAATTCTTCGTTAGAATCTCGCGATTTCTGTACGCCTGAAGCATACGAGTAGATATATAGAAGCATTTCTACGGTCTCATATTAACCGAAGTTAACGTTAATGATACCTAAGTAGTCGATCCGCAATCTAATGACTAAATATTCGGCACAATTACGACATAACTGTACATATATATACGAATATTTTCCAGAAAGAGATGAAAAAACCAAGTAATACCCGCAATTGTTAAACATAAGTCAGAAGAGCTCTGTTATATATATATAGGCAAGAACGAATATACCACCGTCGTTTATATTAATTGAATACAATAAAAGCAAGTTTCGAGCAAGATCTGCATACGTCTCACTCTCTCATTTACCACATTTTCTCCGCATTACTGCACTTTAGTTCAATGAAAACGAAACTCGGATTTTTCTTATGTATTATATCATTTATGTATATGTATTATTTGATAGGACAGTGAATATTTTTTGTCATTAAACAAAAAACTTATTTGAAGGAAGATAATTATTGTTTTCTATATTTATTATATTTATTTCTTTTTATTATACATTTATATATTCTTTATTTAATTGTTATATTGAGATAAAGAAATGCTTCATATATTAGGTCTGTTCGCGTTACTTGAAATCCTTAAAAATTTTTTAACTTAAAATGAGATAGCTATATATTTGGACGTGTGTGTGTTGAAAGGAAAGAAAGCGAAGATGCTGAGTGCACAAAAATATATACAACGTGAACAGACTTATAGTCTTTAAAAAGGACGATTTTTATATCAAAATCATTTTTTCTATAAAATTCTTATTTGTCTTTTGTATTATAATTATTTTATTTCGAATTACGCTTTAAAATATTTGTATTATATAATACAAATTTTCTCTTTATTTATCCAATCAAGGAAGAAGTTAAACAAGAGTTGAAAACACACACACACGTCAGACACGTGGCTCTCGACAAAGATGTTGTTTCAGTTCCGTTGATAGAATAAAGAAGGCATAAATATACCAACGCAGGCGCGGGCATACAAGGTCCTCTTGATGTCGTCCAAAAATCGTCGAAGCTATCAGGAAAACAGAAGCAGTTAGGAGGTTACGAAAGGTAGCATGATTCAAATCTCCCGCCCTCTAAGGAATTATAATTCGGAAGAGGTAAAGTGAGCCACGAATTCGAATTTTGAGATTTAGGTTGGAGAGCGTGAGGCGCGAAATTTGAATTGGATTTTGGTTCTGCCATCTCTTGTAACCTCCTCGCGCGACATATTTTCCTGATAACTCCGATTTTTCAAAGCTCCGGAGCACTTCGAAGACACGTATCTCAATAATCTCCCTCGTCTAATTACCTTTTTATTTTATTATTTAAGAAAGAGTGAGAGAGAGAGAAAGAGAGAGAGAGAGAGAGAGAGAGAAAGAAGGTAAATTTACATAAATGAAGATATTTTGAAACATAATTAAAAATAAAAAGACATCAAGTTAGATTTTTAGACAATATTACTGCTAATACCTCGCTCATTGATTGCATATCTTTCGTTTTATATACTATTGCTGTATATCTTCGTTTTTATTTGTTATGCATCAATAAAGTTATTATATTATTATTATTATTATTATTATTATTATTATTATTATTACGTTATAACATATCATATATCTATCTATTTACATGTTACAAACATCGTATTTTGGTTCTTCGAGTAAAAATCAAATTAAAGCAGTCCAGTCTACCAAAAAATATCATAAATGACGATTGTAATGTCTGCTCGATGTGCTATAAATTTTCTCGATAGAAGGATGTGGAGTTGGCAGAATTTACATGATAGAATTCTATCAGAAATACAACAAATTATGTCGATGAAGTGAAGAAAATGAAGAAGCATGATTATATTAACGAATTATATTAACAGGGGGTCGATTTTATATCTTCAAACAAGATAAAAATTATAAAAGCGAGCAAATTTACTAGATGTTGATCAATGAAATAATCAGTATTCTAGTAAATTCACTCACTTTTATAATTTTCACCTCATTTTAAGATACAGAATCGATCCCCAGATGCTGTCATGTTTACAAATTTCTGGGGTTCGATTATATATTTTAAAATGACAAAAGTAAGCAAATTCTTATTTCATTCATCGATCAATACTTAATGAATTTGCTCGCTTTTGTAATTTTCACCCTGTTTCAAGATATATAATTGCCTCTTGTTCGCAAACTAACATCTAAAGAGAGAATATTCACTTTTTACTCCAATCTGTTATTATTTGTATCTGTTGACAGTTCGCTTACTGGACCTAACAAATATTGAATTATGCGTGTATTTTAGTATCAAAATATATGCAAATTGTATTAGAGACAAAAGGAAAGTAAAGAGAAAATAAAAGAAAAAAAACTTATTGCATCATTCAGAAAAATATAAAGATTCTTTTCATAAAACAAATTATTTCTTTCCTAGCAAACGAGAATGCATTGAAATGAATTGAAATGGATTCAGATTTTCAGAAATATTGATTCACGAATGTTAAAATGAATGTTTTTCAATTCTGAATGTATTATTTATTTATAGGAATTGCATGAAGCATATTTCTATGCCTTTCAATTTAAAAATAATATTAATTTTCTCTGTGCACACAAAAAACACACGCAATAAACACACACACACACACACACACACACACACAAAACATTCATGGTGAATATTGTTCAATTCAAAACTTTGAATAGGAAATGTAGTTTTTCAATCCAATTGCATCTAATTGAATCTAATTAAATCCAAAAAAAAATATTCTCTATTTAAAATATGCATTAAGGATAGAAAAAATTTCAATCTATTTTAATCCAGTCTTGTTTACTGGGTTATTATCAGTCTATTTTTATTTTTGCTAATTACATATTAATTATTATTTTCTTGTATATATTTGCTTTTAATTTTAATAACAAGAATATGTTATATTTTTAATATTACGACTTAGCAAACGAGAATGGATTGAATTGAATTGAAATGGATTCAGATTTTCAGAAATATTGATTCACGAATATTAAAATGAAAGCTTTTCAATCCTGAATGCATTTTTATTCATTTATAGGAATTGCATGGAGCATATCTCTATACCTTTCAATCTAAAAATAATATTAGTTTTTTCTGTGTGTACAACACACACAATGAATACTATTCAATTCAAAATTTTGAGGAAATGCAATTTTTCAATTGAATCTAATCGAATCCAATTGAATCCAATTAAATCCAAAAAAAGTATTCGCTATTTAAAATACGCATTCGGATAGAAAAAAATTTCAATCCATTTTAATCTATTCTTGTTTGCTGGGCACATCTTTAACTCGTTCATATGATGCAAGTCTTCTCGGAAAGTACAGCATCGCAGTGATCTCGTCCGAATCATGAAAATTTAACGGGAACCACGTAGCGTCATCATCCCGTAGCGCTCTCTACCTGCTGTGTCCAAGATTAATTCACAATCGCGGCCACGGAGTGTCCTGGGCCCCCGAGGATCCGTGAGAACCCGACGGTGGACGAGAGGAAACGCGGAGAACGCGTCCGCTTGCCGTTGCGGGAGGTGTGTCTCGATCAGTTCCACCGCGGTCGCACGGCGGCCAGATTTCAACCAGAGACATTCTCTCTCCTCGACACTGCATCCTTCCGCGTGAATCTCCCATCCTCTTGGTATACAGACACACACACACACACACACACACACACACACACACACACACACACACACACACCCCCACACACACACACACACACACACAC
>Ga0157363_1003252_pt1 | contig 14629 bp, 13 predicted proteins | sample AttsexASBM1_FD_111477 | JGI IMG/M metagenome (GOLD analysis project Ga0157363, IMG submission 111477) | Fungus gardens microbial communities from leaf cutter ant in Ribeirão Preto, State of São Paulo, Brazil - Atta sexdens ASBM1 | ecosystem: Host-associated > Fungi > Mycelium > Unclassified ...
CATTGTGATCACAAATGAATTTATACTTTGTATCAATATGCTTGGGATATTAACAGTAAATTGATCAAAGAAATTATAAAGCTGAAGAGTCTCATAAAAATCTATAGTAGAAAATTCAGCCTTAAATTTGTATAAAGTCAATTTTGTAGTACTGGCAAGATAAGTCACAAAACCACTAACAGATCAAATAATATGCAAATAGTACAAAATACACTTGACTGTCTTGATATGAGTATGACCAAATTCAAATACATAATGTTATAATCTTAAGCTTGGCTTACTTAAAAAAAATCTCAAGTATATTACAAAATAAACTACTTACTTATTCGTGATGTTTGAACCTTGGGTCTACTCTCAAGGATTAAGAAGTGATTCAGAAGTTCAATAGTGATGAGAATAATGAAGAAGATATATAAAGATAAGTAAATTTACAAAAGAATAATTGTTTGTATACAAGCCATTTTCATTACAAGATTAAAAGCCATATCTGATAGAGGTTGATAGCTGCCACAGAATTTTAGTAATTAACTAATTATATTACTATATTGATATGATTGCATCTCTTTAAATTCTAGCTAATATGTGATGTACTATATATTACTAGAAACAATTTGATAAGTACTTTCCAAAGTAAGTTAGATTATGCAAAAATATCCAGCTATTCCTTCTTTCTGTTTTTCTTTGTCAATGATTATTGGTTATGACACATCTTAGTATAAATCTTGGTATGCCTCTTATAATATTTGGATATGTTTGTCTACTTCTTCTTCACCTTTTTCTTTGTATTGATCCAATTCATTTGCTAGTAGAACTTAAATGTGATAAGCTTGCCATTCCATGTCTCCATAAATAATGTTTCTCAGTTCTTTGAATATACTATAGATATCTCTACTAATTTGTATCTTGTAAGTTTCTCCAGTTTGCAATAAGACAGTTTTAATATCTGCTAGTTGGTTGTTCACTACATCTGCTAATTTAATAATATTTTGAGTTTGTAATTGAAGGTCCACCATAGTTTCTAATCCTTAAATTATCTTGTGATATTTCTTCATTCAATCCTTCTTTTCTTTGTTTAAAGTCATGATGAGATCTATATTGTTAACAGTGCAAGTAACATATGGGTTAGGGGAGGTAGGGACAGTTGCAAATTGGTAAGACATAATTTGGATTTAGATTTGGAGTTTTACTCTCTTTTTTATAGGTTTCATCTTGAAAGCTGTACTTAATAATCTTAAATTGTCTCTTTAGCATGTAGTAACCCTATTTCTGCTATCCATTAGTCATGCTTGTTTCCATAACATTTTCAGTGGACTAAGAATTGCATACTGCATCCTTGTTTTCTGTGATTCCATACTTCTTCAACTTTGTATTCTTCTTTCTCATTAATAATGTCTGGTAGTGGTGCTATCTCCATATGTTGTTCTTTGAATTGGGGTTCCCTGCATCATGTCAGCAGATCTTCATTGAACACATTGTATATCACCCATCCTTTTAGTAATTTTAGCTCAAATGCTCCTTGTTCAATATCCTTTATAATTTCAAAAGGTTTATATCTTTTCTGGTCCAGCTTCTTTGAAGGTCATTTTTATTGGATATTTTTAGCCTCTAGCCACACATTATCTTCTTGTTTTAGTTCTTAAAGATTGTCTTTTCCTATCAAATTGCTTTTTCATAGCTTCTTTTGCCATTTTCATTAATGTCTTTGCTGCTTTCCAACTCTTCTGTAGTTTTTTTTAGAAAGATCTCCAGTTTTGGTAATTCTATCTTTATTGTCAGATTTCTCTTCCAAGAGTATCTTCCAAAGTTAAGTTCAAATAGTGTGTGTTCTGTAGCTGAGTGTTTCTTGTTATTATACTGAAATTCTGCTACTGGCAACCATTTCATCCAATAATCTTGTTAATAATTGATATAGTGTCATAGAAAGGCTTCAACTTCTTGATTTATTCTTTCTGGCTGGCTGTCTATTTGAAAGTAATATGCTATGGATAAAATTCATTTCATTCCTAATACCTTGTTTAGATCTTCTATGAATTGTGATGCAAATTAGAGCTTTTATTACTAAGAATCTTCCTTGGAACTCCATGGATTTTCTATATGTTATCTCAGTAAATTTTGGCAATTTCCTCCAATAATACTGCTATTGTTATTGCTTTAAGTCTAATTATCTTTGTGAATTAATCTACTATGACTACAATTATATCTTTGCTATTCTTCATGTATTACACTTTGTTTTGGTGGCATTTCTGACATTTTAAAACATACTTTTTGATGTTGTTTTGTATTATTGGCCACCAATAGTTTTTTTTGATTAATTCAAGCATCATTTGTTGTTCTAGATGTCCTATGTCTGCTAGTTCATGGTTTTCTTATAGAATTCATTCTCAAATATTCTGATTGTTTGGAATATAGATCTTCTCTTCCATATACACTGCTCTGTTATCTTCCCATACTTGACTATCTTCTTTCTCCAATTCTTTTTGAACTTTTTGTTCTCTTATATTGTTTTTTTTAAATCAACAATTTATTGCATGAGGCTTGAGGACAGGCCATGATAGCTACTTTGTAACTATGTACATAAAAACACATGCTATATAAAGAGAGAAAAGAAATTATGAAAAAGAAAAGAATAAAAAGAAAAGAATCTAAGGGAAATAAAAGAAATTATTAGAATAGTTAGTGAGTAATTCAATCAATTGATATATTCTCCAAACAAAAAAGCTCTGCTGTTAAACTCTAAGAACAGGGTAAAGTATATAATAGTATTTCTTTTAGGATTCTAATAATTATACCTTCTGCATTCATAAAGAATGTAGTGCCTAGTTTCAATAGGATAGAGACTACACAGACACTTAAATTCCCTCTGAGGAAAGAATCTAAGTCTATACTTGCCTATTGGTACATGGTTGACTATTGCTCTTGTAGGTCTAGCACAGAGTGAATTAGAGTGTCTGAAACATTATAGCCATGGCCCACCATTTGTTATTGACAGTTTGATTGGAAGTAGGTCATCATCTAAAAGTTCCATAAAATATCATGCTTTGTCATCTGATGTCTGGAAAGCCATTTTCCAGCTGTTAAGAATGTTATTACACTTATTTTTCCTGCTAAAGTCCTAAGATGATTTACATGGGAAGATAAGTAATAGGTTGAAATTCTTTGTTTATTTGTCAACTATATTGTGAGAATACCATCTTTGATTACTTGGGCAGTTCCAAAACTCAATGAGATTGTTATTGCCTCTCTTGAAGAATTCTCTGAGTTCATGAGAGATAGATGCAGATTGTCATTGATATGGGTGCAACAATGAATTAAAAATTCTCTTAGCAGCATGGATGGAGTCTGTGATGACAACAATTTGATTCATGTCAGAAAGATGGGTGGCTTGATTAATACTACATATAATGGTGAAAAGTTTGGTTTCAGTAGACATGACATTAACCACATGATGTATGGTCTTGATGACTAGGTTATTGTTATTATGGATGTGGGCTATTGATATGGCAACCTGATTCTTGATGCTTGCATTTGTTACAACAATCATTGATAGAGAGTCAGATAATACTTGAATGGTAATATTGTCAAGATTTTGTAAGTAGTTTTTGATGTCTTGTTTGCTTTTCCTGTTTAAAGAGTGGAAAGGAAAACAATTAGGGAATATATCTATAAGTCTGTTTCCTAGTGAAAATTCATAATTAAAAGAAGAAAAGGAAGGAAAGACTTCATTAAATTTATTGTTCATATCTACTAGAAAATCTTTGATAGTTGAGCATTATCTAGATGTTAGTTTGTCTAGTGAAAAATGATGAGGTTCATGAGAGCTAGAGTCTCTTGACTCCAGAATCAAGCTAATTATGTAGTTAGGTGGTAACGAATGTGCTCATAAAAGGAATTATCTATTGAGTTTTTGTAGATAAAGGTGGATGGGTATTAAGCCAGCTTGTTATGACTTAAGTCCTTAGTGCTAGACAGAAGAAGAACCTTGTATAGGGTTTACACAAGAGAACTCAATAGAGAACTCTGTACAAGATAGTCTATCTTATATACTAATCTCTAATGGTCTGTGCGAGCTATTTCTAGCCTACTCTAAATGACCATGTGTACACCTTAAGGTCAGCATGTGCATTACACGTTGTATGATGTTATTCCTTCCAGAATGTTCTACATCCTTTTATGCATCATGTGACTCATGACTGTATCACCTGATGTGACCTGCTGTGTGACAGCATGATCTTGTCCTTCTAATCACTAGTTCTAAAAATAGAGTAAAGGAACATAAATTGAAAAGAAAATAAAAAAGAAAGAAGAAAGTGAGAAAAGTTAAGTCCACTTCTTGTATTCTTGATACAGCTATGGCTTTGATCCCTGCTATAGGACACATACAAAAAGCTTCTGTAATCCATATAGTGGCTCTTCTCTGCATTTTCCTAAGCTTTTCAAGTGGATATGCTAGTGGCACTTTGTTATAATACCACATTTGAAAGCTATATAAGGCTATAGGTAATGTGCAACATCTGTAAAAATGTCTCTTTTGTATAGGGTTGAGGTCTCTTGAAAAATTTCCTAGTATTTTCATGCATTTGATTGTTGAGATAGCTTTATTAGTGTAAAAGTCTATGTGTTAATGAAATAATAGTTTTCAATTAAAAATAAATCCTAGATAATGCCAAGTGGTCTTGGGCCATAGGACTGATCCTTCTAGAGGTGTAAGGTCAAAAAGAGGAGGATTAAAAATACCCTGTGATCTAGAAAAATGGAAAACTTCTGTTTTTCTATGTTCTATGATTAGCCCAACTTTTGTAAGAAGATTGGAAATAATATTGTAGCTACAGAAGAGGTTTGTATTAGAAACCAAAATAGATTTATTCTATGAAATAAGAAGTTTATTGTCTACAAATGAAAGAATGGAAATTAGAATTTTTAAATTTTTTAAATGTTTTTCAAAAATATGAAAAATAGGTAAAAGATATAAAGCAGAAAGAATTAGTGCAACAGCTAATCCCTATCCTACTCCAATGTCGACATTAAAAAAAGAAAAAGAAAAGCTGTTCCAGAGATATTTTGTTTTTCTACCTACTAAATAGTTTTGGAAGAAGATTGGAACTTTGGGGTCAAAACTAGCTTTGTCTAAGACTGATGAAAGTACTTGGTGGTTTAATAATAGAAAGAATTGTGCAATATAAAAAGCTAACATGCTAGTGGTACAATGTTTAATCCATCCTATATTACGTATGGAGTAGATGAGTGCAATACCTACATCTGAGATAGACCTTTGTTTAAGACCACCTAATTGACATGGGTGAATGAAATTGTTAGAAATTATCAAGAACTGCATTCTTTTACCAATAACTTTCTCAAACAATTTACTGATTGTATTGAGTAAGACAATAGATTGATAGGCTTTAGGTGTATTATATAATTCCTTGTTTGGTTTAGGAATTACAATAGTGGTCGAGGTTTTAAAGTGCAATGGCCAATAACCTAAATTGATACATATATTAGTAATATCAATGAATCTCTTGAGACATATATTGTCTTTGATTATTCTCTTGAGATGTCTCCAAGATAGTTTGTCTAGTCCAGGAGTTGAGAAGTTTTTACATTTCTCAATAAACTCTTCCTTTGAGAATGAATTCCATTTTGTGACTTCTTTACCTGGGATTTCTTCCAGTAATTAGGAATCCATTTAATGATTTTGAGCCAAATTAAAAAACAAATGAAGAGCTTGCTATATGTCATCAAGCTTGATGCATGGTTTACCATTGTACTGAACCACTTCAATAGCTGAAAGTTTGTGTTTTTTTACCCAGTTCATAAATTTCCAAGACCCATATTTTCTGTTAGCAATTTCTTGAATCTTTAAATCAAAGAATTTGTGCTTTGTATTTTTGACAGTACTCCTGAATCATCTCCAGTCTTCAATATTCATCAATAGTTTTCAAGATCTCTACAGTATTGTTTGTTCCACCACTCCTTTGAATGTTTCATGATATTAATGATTTTTGAGTTATTATAACATATTCTTTCAGTAACATTAGCAAGTGATTGGATGATTTGGTTAAGGGCTTCTTCATTTTGAATATTCTCCATATTTATTCCTTTGATGGCCTCAATGAGTTTGTTTATAAATTTATTCTCTTCTTTGCTATTCTTGACAAGTGTGTGCTTTCTGGTTTGAATATGCTCTTTGAAGATTGAGATATTGACTGTGAGGAAGGCATGATCTGAGCTTAGCCTCCAAGTAGGGTAAATAGTATGATTATCATATTTCAAAAATTCTAGTCTAAGGAACATGAGATCAATGACTAAGTTTGAATCTTGCTGGTTGTCTGAATATCTAGTAGGGATTCATTTAGTAGGTCTTGACAGTTCTAGATAAAGAGAGTCTGCAATATCGAAAAGCTCAGAACTATATTGAAAATAATAAGGAAAGTTCAGATCCCAACTACTGTCTCTAATGTTAAAATTACCTGTTATTATAAGAATATTGTTGATATTGACCTTAGTATCCTTAAGATACTTCAAGGTCATCTGAGATGAGTTTGAATATACATTGATTAAGAAATATACCAAACCCTGATTAAAAAAGAAATACAAGAAATGTCTCTATAATTAAAAATATCATTTCTCAAAGAAAATCAGAGAGAATATAATCAGATGTTGATATAGATTATGACTCTTTGAGAGTAATTTTCTACATTTCTTGGACTTGGTATGAAGTGTATATATGACCAAGATAGTTCTTGAATGAAAATGATATCAAATTCATATTGAGTTTCAAGGACTGTGTTGATTACTAAATTGTTCTTGCAAACATTTTGCAAAAAAATCTTGATATTATTCACAATCATACTTTGTTGCCATTTACATATAAACAAATCAAATTGTTTCTATTTTCTTAGATTTCTTAATACTTTTTCACATACTATTCTTTGTTGAAATAGTGTTTCCAAAAGGGACATGTATTAGAGTTGGCCTGATATTTGCCCTTGTAGTTGAGGCATTTGAACATATGGAGATGAAATGTTCCTGGTGAGCTGAAATATATCACTTTTGGTTTAAATAGTCCCTTGTTTGTTAAGAGTGCTGTCTTTTATTCATCTCCTTCCTTAATTCATACATTATTGTATCTCCAGATAAGATCTAACTTGTTAAAGTATTTGGCATTCTTAAGCTTATCAATTACTTCTCCAATTAGTGGTAATGATGTCTTGTCCTTTATCATGTGTTGGTTTAACTTTCTAAAATCCTATACTAGTTATAAAGATCCATTCTTCTTTGGAATATAGAAATATGGAACTGCATATCTTAAGCTTGATTCCACTATGAGTCTTACTTTAAGTTGTTCTTCTAACCATTGGTTTAATGCTTTGTCTTCCTTAACTGTCACTGCATCAGCTTTAGCATTTAATTCCTTTGGTGCATCTTCTAGTAAATTAATTTCATTATTCCATTCTCTTTCTTCTGGTAATTTCTCAAATCTTTTCTTGTTAAACAAATGTATAAATAGTCAAATATATTCTGGTAAATCTTCTGGATTTGTTTGGTCTAGTTCCTTTCCAATTTCTTATTGTTCTTTATCTATGTCTTCCATTGATTACACCCTTCTAGTTTTTGATGTAAATGCAATGTCTTGGTATTGAGTTCTATATTCTTTTGAACATATTGTAAACTGTATTGTTATCTTGTTCCAATGTACTTCTGAATTGTGTTTTGCCAACTAGTTATATTCTAAGAACATGTCTATGCTATTTAAATCCATCATTGCTACATCAATCCTTTCTATATATTCATTGATTTCTAGTTCCAATAATGCAAATCTTGTTACTTCTCCATCCTTGTTCTGTCTGTATTGAAAACTTCAAATGATCTGACCATTGGTTCCATTTTAATTCTTTCCTCCTTGACTAGATGTTTGTTGATTCTAATATGAGTATATCCTGAATCAACCAGTGCCTTGAGTTGCAATTTCTTTCTATTTAACATCTTTGCATTTGTATGCACATTAAGTTTCATTTTTTTGTTATCCCTTCTTTGTGGAATAATATATTGATTTAGGAACTTATTGAATACAGAGGTTTATTGTACCATACCTACTCCAAACCTTTGACAAAACTCTTTTCTTTGTTCTCTTCTTTATCTGATTCTTCTTGTATACTCTTATTCTTTATCTTCAGTTCTGGCCTACAATTCTTTGCTAGATGTTCTACTTTGTTATATTTGTAGCACTTTCTCATTTCTTTCTTTGGTTTTCTGTATTCTTTTGCTATGTGTCCATAGTTATTGTAATTAAAGTGTTTGGGCTTCCTATCCTTGTTGTAGTTGTCTTTGAACTTTCCAATATTCATAGGTGTTCCTTTTCCTTCATATATGATTTCTGATCCTATTCTATAGTCTTGTCTTATTTTGGTAGATTCATATCTTTGTCCTACTGAGATGATTAGTGTCTTCCAACTCTCAAGTGTTTTTGGTACTGCATTATATAGGTATTCTAATATTGTCTTGATAATGTTACTTCTAACATTCTTCTTCAGTAAAAATACAGCATGTATATCATTGGTTTCTGCTTTCATTGATAATACTTCAAACTTAATTAATTAGTCTGCAATGTGTTTTCTTCCTTGCTTGAATGTTTCAATTCTCCATTCTGCATCTGCCAATTTACTCTTATTATTAAACAATGGTTTGAATTCTTCAACAAAGTCATCTCAATCTTGGGTATCTCTTTCATTGTCTATCTTATTAATTTTTTTCTGGAAATAAATATTATAATTTAAGTTTAAAGAGTTAAAACAAAAGTAAACTTGTGTATTCAATAATACAAAAGAACTCAATAGAGTTTCTACTACAAGAGCTTTAGCTTTTATACTACTGAGAGTGGTCTGTGCACTCATCCTATTCTAAGATTTATATCTTATTTATGAGGTAACTATGCTTTTTACTTTCTAATTTTAGCTTCTTTCCCACTATCAATGTGATATGTGTAAACCATGTATAATATCACACTAGTAACCTTCCTCCTAAGTCTGGACAAGAAAAAAAACCAAGTCCATATTTGCCAATCCTAACAATAGATACCTACTATGCCTCCTCTAAGTTAGGCTAATACTGTAGTAATCTTGTCATCTGTTGCTATAACTCTATTGTTCTTGAGGAACAGTCAGATTCCTCTTTGCTAGTCTTTAAACTTTTTTGGTTACTATCAAACTATTTTAGGTCTGGAACTATGTTCTTTGGTATTATTGTCTATGCTGTCTTATTGTATATTACTAGCATGAGTGCTGTTAACATTTTTTCTAGTAATGCTAGTTCTATAGTTTTATTTCTATATGAGACATTTTCTTTAGTGATCCTTAATAACTCCAATATTTTCTCTAATGTCTCAATACCTCTTATTTCTTGATTATGTATATTTGTCTTATCTATTCATAGTATCTGCCATAAATATTGTCTTTGTTGTTTTTTCAATGGTTTAACCATTATAACATTTTAGTGGCCTAACTGTAATATACTCTTCTTTTGCAAAGTGAGCCTAACAACACTTTACCAAATGTTATAATCCTAAGCTTGGCTCAGGTTGCAACTTAGACAAAGACTTGAGAAAGAATAAGAAAATGATCAATTGGTAAAGTGTAAGAACACAGAACTATATCTACTACTATATATACCTAATAACCATGAAGAATAAAGGAAGCATGCTTAAAGAAATAATAAGAAAAGAATACAGAATACATAAGAATGTCTCTACCACTACATGAGATGCTGACTGATACAATATAAGGAAAACACAAGGCATAGTAGTTATGAGTCAAATATGAAATGAACTCTTAGCCTATATTGAAGATAAGGTAGACATAAGGTAAACATCTATAATACATGAGATACTAATTATAACATTCAAAGCCCCCTCCAGACTCTGTTATCATTGACAGAGAAGAAGAGTAGGAAGTGGGAAAGATTCTGGACAGTCACTAGCATCATAAAAAGTACCAGTATTTGATTAAGTAGAGAGAATTTGGTTTGGAGGAAAACTCTTAGGAATATACCTCAGAAATGTTCATGTTAGATAGAGTGGCAAAGTTCTATTGTCTCAACTCTTGAGCTCCAAGATTTATTTGAGCAACAGACTTTCAACACATCAAGTTCAGACATACACCACTTACTTTGAGTCATAGCAATCTTAAAGGAAGAGTAAATGTTAGGAAATCCCAAACTGTAAACTTTAAGTCTTTGACATTAGAGTTTGCCAAGTCTAATGTCTTATCATAATACTGCAGGGTTTGTTGTACTTATCCTGGTCCTTCTTCAGCCAAACTCTAGCCACTGTTAATACTTCTGTTATAGACTTGCAGTATAAGGAACCATTTCTGTTTTTTACTCTTTTTATTTTTACTCTGAAGTCTATTTTTATCATAAGCACAGACCAAGTATAAAAGCTATAAGTAGACCACTACTCTTATATTAAATAATATAAGAGAACTTGATAGAGTTCTCATTACAAACTAGTCTATCTTATATACTTTAGACTAAAGTCTGTGCATATGCTATAACTACCCTACTCTAAAATCTATGTACTTTCTATAAGGTCAATATATTGTTACCATACTGTATGTTACAAGGTTGTCACATGTCACATGACCATATAATGCAAAGAAGATTATAAAAGGTTCTGGAATAGATATTATTATGTGTAACATCACATCTCACTTTTGCTATCTAAGTTTAATAAAGAAAATAAATCTTTTTTCATTTTCTATTTCTGCTTCTCCTTTTATTAAGGTCTAATATAACATCATAGTTATACTGTTACAAACTGTCATATGGCATGACTCAGTGTCACATATGTCACATGTCACATAAAGCTGTCACAGCAATAGTCACATGATCATGTATCATGATAGAAAGTAGTAGAAGATTCTAAAAGAATAACATTATACAATATATTTAACATATATTAATCTTAAGGTAAATACATGGTTATTTAGGGTAGGCTAAAGTAGTAGAGCATGGACCATAGGCATTTAGTATATAAGATAGACAATTGTGTACAGAGTTCTCTATTGAGTTCTCTTGTGTAAACCCTATATAAGGTTTTTCTCATTGACTAGTACTAAGATCTTTAAGTTATAATATCTAACAGATAAGTAATAACAATAGTATTATGTCACATGTCACATGTCACATATAATATTCCATAATATATTATGTAATGTAATTAATAAACAAATAGTAATAGATAAATATTAAAAAAAATTGGTAATAAGTAAATAATGATATAATGATAACTAGGAATATATTACATAATGATGGTAGTAACAAGAACTCATAGGAAGTCTCCCACCTTAATATAGATAGTAGGTAATATCAAAGTTGCAAATAGTAGACTTAAGTTATTTCTTTTTATTGGACTTGGATATAATATAGAAAATAATATAAAAAGTTTCAGAACAGATAATATTATACAGTATAGCAATAGTATGTTAATCTTATAAAAAGCATATAGGCTTTAGAGTAGGCTAGATCTAGCATAGCATAGACTAGCACCCAAGTATATATATATAAGATAGAGTAGTTTGTACTGGAAACTTTATTAAGTTCTCTTATATTACTCAATACAAAAGTGATCTTTTGTCAAAATTCTTTGAATCTAAAATATAACAAGTAGATATAACAACATCTTATATATAATTGGATAGTATACTTAGCACAGTCCTTACTATAGTAATATAAAAATAAGAAATGTAGCAGAGACTTCTTGTTAAGTTCTTTTATTACATTCTACTAAAGTATTTGAGTAAGCCTACTAAAGTGTGTGCTAGCAAAGCCATAGATCATCTTGACTAGTGGTGGTAACAACAAAGAAATAGTCAGCAGGGCTAGTAAGTTTGGAAAGAGTAGCAACAAGGTTGGCTATTACTATTAATGAAGATAAATTAGAGAGCAAATGTAGCCAGCTAAAGTGCAAAAGATAACAATTAGACTTAAGTGCTATGAGTGTGGGGTTACAAAAAAAACTTGATAGAGTTCTTGTTGGATTAGTAGTTTACTTATAGGTTTTATACTTAGTCTGTACTCTAATCCTAATCTACCAACTATAGAACTTTCTTTATCTTGTGATCTTATTTTAAATATATATTATGATAAAAACAGACTTCTGAGTAAAAATAGAAATGATTTGACTAAAAATAAAAACAGTCCCTTAGGCTGTAAGTCTATAATGGTGCAGTATGAACAACTGACAACTACTTATAAATAGTAAGTTTTATAGTGGAGAGTTTAGAGAGTATGTGCAATGATATAGGGCAAGCAGTAGTAGTGGTATGAACTATATACTACCCAATTAGTACTACTGATTGCAGGCCATATGCTTAGTAAGCAGAATGCTTTACAACAATGATAGCCTTGAAGAGTCCAAAAAGTGCAGGTTTTTACACTTATCTTCAAGTTGGTAGAGAGTTTCAGCAATACCAATGTTAGCTTTGCTCATACTAACCCAGCACTTATATTGGTACTCACTACCAGGTGCAACTGGGAAGGTGGTTCTTAAATTGGTAATATTAACATAGAGTTTTGCTTTCCAACATTGACTGAAACAAAGCTAGAGCTATACTATCAGTTGGTTGGAGGTGTAGAATGAGACAGAAAAGGTATTCATATCAGAATTCCTATCATGCAATAAGTCACACAAATCCTTGCAAGAGCATACTGTTATAGAATGCTTGAACACTAACAATTTTATTTTTCTTTTCTTTTATTTTTCTAATTTTATATTGATTTTCTTTTCTCTTTTATTTTATTTTTCTTTTGGACGATGAAGAGGCATGTGACACCGCAGTCACATGACAGGTCACATGATGTGACATCATAGGTCTAGAACATGGTAGAAGGATCTGGAAGATAATGTCAGAGCACATGTATACAACATAGTGGCCTTGAGTAGAGAATGAGGCAAACATGAGGTTGTAGTATGGACAATAGAGCAGGCTTAATTATTGATAGCACGGACCAAGCATGTTTTGTATATAAAGGACTCTAATTTAGTAGAGACTCCTTGTCGAGTTCTCTTGTGCTTTTCTCCACTTGATTGCTTAACTGAGAGCTTTACTGCTTGTGTTATCATTGAACCTTGTGTCTGGTGGTTGCCACAATACATACAATAAAACTGTATAAGGGAGAGAGGTAGATGAAGAGTACCCCAAGATGTCTGGGACTGTCAGTAAGTCCAAAAATTGTCTTTCTTAAAATGTCATACCTTGGTTACAATCTAAAACAGAGTAACTAACATAGTATACCAGCAAACCACAGATGTAATTCCTGAATTAGATCATTAGTTTCATCTTGAACCTCACTGAGGTACTATAAGTAGATTAAGAGTAATTGATGTAGAGATTTACCCATATTCTGCTTCTATTCATGTTTCAGAAGCCAGAAATTGTCTCTTGGAGTAACCCTGACCCTTGTGATTTTCTGCTACTGAAAACATTTTCTGTATATCTCAAAGATCATTTCCTTAGATGAGAGTGTTACACCATATAAATATGTAGAGCTGCTTATGTTCAACTTACCATCTACTTTGGGTCTGTTTCAAGATTCTGTTACTAAATTTCCCATTAACATTCCTCAAGAGAACTACCAGCCTTATCAGAGTATTTGACAACAAGTAGCCAAGGAAATCAATCATATAGCTGTTCAATGAATTCTGAAATTAATTGCAATCATATAAACATACTAATGGATTGAGCCAACCAAATAGCACTCACCAACAACTTGAACCAAAAATGTTCAGCTGGCTATTCCATGACTTTGAATTTTGTATATAATGAACAGAAAGAGATGCTGTATGAGTGTAGAATATTACCAGGCAGACAAGAATACAAACAAAGCAGTGGTTTTGACAATCTGGACATGTCAAAGAAATACCAACTCTTGGTGTCACTTGAATCTATACCTATTGTTGTGGCAATCACTAGATACAAAGTCCAATAGTAACACAAGTAATAAATCTCTCAGCAGGATATCAAGTGGGAATTACAAGAGAACTCAACAAGGAGTCTCTGCTGTATTGCTACCCTATTTATATAAGTTACACATGGTCCATGCTACAAATAATTACTCCTGCTCTAATGTCCATGCATTGTCCATGTATATACCATAAGGTAGCCATGCTGTTAACATGCTCCTTGACATCATCCATCTAGACCACTGTAGTCCATTCTAGGCCTTTATGACATCACATCATGTGACATGTCATGTGACCTCAGTGTCACATGCCTCTTCATTGTCAATCAAAAGAAAAAGAAATTCAGAAGAAAAGAAATATAAAATCAAGAAAAATAAATAAAAGAAAAAGAAAAATGTTTAGTTCTCATGTGCATCATAACACTTTAGTTATTGCTCTGTGGGAGAGAGAGGAGAAGGCATTGACAATAACTGAGAAAGAACAAACAGTTATCTTGGTTTCTTGTGCAATCTTTGGCCAACAGCATAAGTAGAATGAATCTATGCAATATCTGTTGTAGCAACCACTCGCCGGAACAGCACTCGTAGTATGCTTACTTCAGCAAAGCTCACAGAAGGCTATCTAGTAGTGGGGATTTACAAGAGAACTCGACAAGGAGCCCTTGCTGCATTC
>Ga0157363_1003253_pt1 | contig 14625 bp, 6 predicted proteins | sample AttsexASBM1_FD_111477 | JGI IMG/M metagenome (GOLD analysis project Ga0157363, IMG submission 111477) | Fungus gardens microbial communities from leaf cutter ant in Ribeirão Preto, State of São Paulo, Brazil - Atta sexdens ASBM1 | ecosystem: Host-associated > Fungi > Mycelium > Unclassified ...
AAAGCACAAATATAAAAAATAAATTATTTACTTAAGTACTTGCACTTTGTTGTCTGATTAAAAAATTATCTCTCCATAAAAAAAATAATATGAAATAAATACTTATATTTTGGTCAGATCAATAATATATATATAATCCTAAATATAATGTATGTAATCTTAATAATGTATAAATATATGTATTAATAATGTATAAATGCGGCATAAATAAACAAATTTTTTAATGTAGCATAATTAAAATTTTAAATATTATTAATATTATAATTATGAAACTCACATAATTTTCAATCCGTATTTGAAATAGAAATTCATTATTATATATGATATTTTTTGTTTGTTAATATAAAACTTAAACATGAGTGCATGAACGTATATATGTCATATCAAATACCTATATAGTATCTTAAGTTTCGTCAAAATATCCAAATTCAATGTAGAGTGTGTTTCAATATAGAGCGATATATCTGTTAGATTTGCCGTCAAATTTATTGCAAAGTTTATTAATTTCAGTATTTTAAAACTGAATTTTTTTTCACGCATCTGCCTCGAACATGCGTGTCGAGATCAATGGATGTTCGAGAACTGTTTGTACTCTACAATCTGTACTCCATCATTGTAAGTGCTTCAGCTTCGCTGTCAAGAGACGTGACCTAAATTATTTTAAAAATGAGAAAAAAAATTATGATCGACGCATAAAATTCTTTTACACATATAACGTGCATACAATACAGAGCTCTCGTATTCGACTTCTCTGGTGTACAACAAGATTGTAAAAAGTGAAATAAGAATTAACTATAAAATAAAAATTTTTTATCTTTAAAAGAAATCTAATAAAAAAAATTTAATAAAATCTTTAAAAGAAATATTTTAAAACAACTAAAAATATAAAGTAAACAAATAACTTGAAGATATATATATTTAAAAAACGTGTTTATAGTTTTATTTATTTATAAATCATTGCGATCAATATAGTTTACGAGATATATTTACATCAACTGGTATAAAAAAAAAACATATAATCGCTTATTTTAAGAATTTTATTTTGCTTATATATATTTTGCTTATATATATGTATATTTTTTAAGGCAACTATATATTTTTTTACACCAATTAATTCGTCTCATTTTTCTTTTTATAAAAATATGAAGATACAATTATTAAAAAATTAACATTATATATTTATTATATGTAATTATTAAATTTATTTATAATTTAACCGATAAAATATGAAAAATCTTAAGTTTCTCTCGCGAAAAATAAAATATAGAATTGTGATTGATAACGGGCAAATATAGATAAAATAACGTGTGCGCATTTGGCATAAGCATAGGTTATAGTTGAGCTCACTGCATATATTAATCCATCTGTACGGTTGTGTATGTCCATCGATTTGGAAGTAGTGTCGACGGAAATGTGTAGCGATATCAAATCGGTCACAATTCGACGTTCTGTCGTTAATATAATACGACATGAAATTGAATATTGAGGACGACTCTTCAAAGACGGACACAGCCCGTCTAAATCGACATTAGGACGTCTGACAATGAGACGTATATGACAAACTCGAATTAAACTCGCACTATTATAAAAGTAATATCAAATCGAACAACTTCGCATTACACTTGACTTATAGGTCATCAACAAAATTACACGATATAAAATATCGTCTTACATTATAAAAAGAAAATTATAGGAAACACGACGCTCTCTTTAAGGAGAGCAGGTGTTCGCGCATTCATATTTCTCTCGCGTAGTTGCTTTACGCTGCACGTAATCGCTCTCGTTGGAAATATAACTTAAACCTCATATTGTTCTCTCATGTACGAGTAATTTGAAAAGTTTTTGCTCTAATAAAAAAAAATATATGATTTTTTGGTAAATTTTTTTTTATTTTTCAATATAGTCCCCTTTCTGCTTAATATATTTATTCCAACGATATTCTTATATCGTTATAATAACTTTTTTATACTTATATAATACGAGTTTTCTAAACCTTCGAAGCATTAGTTTCATCGCTTATTTTAATATTTGAGCCGCAGATATTTTCGCAAGCCATTTCCTCGTATTTGGAAAGAGGAAAAAGTGTGGACTAATTATGGCGAATACAATGCTTGCGGTATTTATAATTTGCCAATTCGAAGCGCAATTTACATAATGTTCTTTAAAATTTATTTAAAATTTTAAAAGATTAAGATTTACATAATGTTGACTTTAATTAAAAAAGTGTGAACGGGTGCATTGTAGTAACGGAATCAAAACTTACCTTACACGATCGAAATAAAGAAACTAATGAACGCATTTATCTAAAATTTTACCCTGTGCACAGGATAAAACTTGTCTATAAAATGTCTATAAAATTATAACAATTTGATATTTACAGCGTTGTTTTTGTGTCAGATCGAAAATTTTTCGAACCATTCTTGTTTTAGTTTCAGGTTTGCTCCATTTTTCGATAATCTTCAGCTCATTCTCTAACTCTAACTCAAGATCCGTATTCATAGTCATAGTTCGATCCACGATTGAACACTTCATTTCAGACGAGCTAAGTTTGAATCAAAATTCGAACTTTGTATTTATTAAATCATATTAAAAAGCATTTTTCAAATAAAAATCTGATTTAATTCTAATTTAAATTAGATTTCAGGTTAAATCACAACTAAGAATATAACTCTGTCTTATGTTCTTACTCCTTTATTCTTTTGTTTATTCATTAGATAAATTACACATGATATATCCGAAGATGGAATAACCACCCTCTTTTAAAATTTAAAAATAAATTAAAGAAAGAGAGTTAAACATACATAAAAAAAAGATTCTCAGATCTTTTATTCAAAATAAGCAAATAAATTAAATAATTAATAAAACGTTACATTTCCAATAGGTAAAACCATATAATTAAAAATGTAACAGAAAGCTGTGAGCTAAAGCGGGATATTCAACATCGATTTTTAATACATAATATATTTCAAATAAAATAGTAAAAAAAACGAATGCTTCAACCTAATATTAGATTATTCTCAGTATTAATAGATAAACAATAATATAATAATAATAACTTCATTTAGTGCGGCAACATTGATAATAGAATCAAATAAACAACATTTAATAACAATATATAATAATAATAATAATAATAATAATAATAAAACATTTTTTATAACAAATATTCCACTTTTCCTTAAGTGCACCACATTCCCCTGTATCGTAAATTTATATATTTCAGATTTCACAATCTCGTAGGATTTTTTGAATTTGGAATTCAAAAAATGAGTTGGGTTTTTACCGGACTTGCAGTAGCATTAATTATTGTCATTTCTGCTAGCGTCACACTTATCCTTTGCAAAAGGTAACATTAATAATTTCAATATAATAAAATTTTAATGTAATAAATAAGACATAAAAAATAACATCGATCCAATCAATAGAGTAAAAATTTTTAATAAAAATTGAGAATCATATTTGTGGCTTTTATTTAGAAAATACAATAATTTTTAAAAATAATTATAAAATAAAATAATTACCTTTAGACTTCTAAAGTATAATTTTGTTATTAAATGTTAAACTAAAATAAAATGTTTTGACAAATTTATTCAGAATTACAACAAACAACAATCAAAAGTTCTATATAAATGAATTGTGTAACAGTTTTATGGATTTTATTTTTTTAATAATTTGAATGCTTTTTACTTTAACAATCCGATATTTCTGAATTACAATTTTAAATAAGCTATCTCATGATTGATGATCAATAACATAGATAATTAGCAATTAGTTTCTATATTTAGTCTCTCTTATAGATATTGCACGGGATGGCAATTTAGCACCAGGAATTTTTGGAGCGTTTGCGAGGAATGGAGACAGAGGCTTTCCTGGCTTTGGGCACCGCGGGAAGAAAAGGTAATGTAATTCAAAACACAAATTATATTTGGATTTCCTTTAGTAAAAATATATAATTTCTAATATTTTAAAATATAAAAATATTTTTTTTATTTTAAATTTATAAAAATTTCTGAAAAATATCTTATCCAGGCAGAACGTACATATGTTTAAAATCGAACATAAGATACCTTTCAGATATCTTATATTTGATTTTGAATGTTGAACATATTTAAGGACAAACGTTTATTTCAAATCACTTTGCATATGTTAAAGCAAAAATGCCAAATGCAGAATTAAAATTTTCTTTTGTTGTCTAATATTATTATAGACTATCATTTTATATCATTTTAAATGATGTCCAATTATAGTAAATATTATTTAAAGGTAGGGTTGGTAAAGGCTCAGCATCCAACTGCTCAGACAATACCAGGTCTATATTGCCAGACTGGAAATGCCTCTCAACATCTGTTGCACAGCGATAGCGACATCCGGCTTGATGCACAAGGCGCTTTTACCAGGTTAGATTACAAATAATTAAAATTTTATAAATGTCGTATTTTATAAATATCGTATAATTAATCAAATGAATTAAATCACATTATAATTATTTTTTTCAATTATAAATATCCTTTACATATTACAATTAAGCTAAAAGCATTTACTTATTAATGTAAATAATATTAAAAATTTTGTTTACTCAAAGAAGGAGAAAGATATGAACAATCTACAGAATGCAATAATCACTTCTTAAAAAATAATGTATTCCTGAAATAATTTTAAGTAATAATAATTGAAAATCTTAACGAAAATATGATAATATGACAAATGATAAAGATGTTCCACGATGATCCTCTCAATACCATTCAAGATTACAAAATATTGCAATGATATTAAGAAACTGTTTTTGCTTCTATACAGAATCTATTTGTACAATACGTACATGTAATTAATAAATATACGGTAAATGTTGACAAAATTGGATTTCGATAACCGTAATCTTGATATATATTCAAAATGTTCAGTAACCTTTAAGAAGTTTTATTTCGGATTCGTTCTTTGCTAAAAAGTTACTAACAAAAAAATATAATAAATATTTTGTAATTATGTGACATCATATATAAGCTGCATGCACTTCTATTGCTATATTACCTGTTCAAAATAAGTTGTGTGTATCTTTCTTAGTAATTTATTCATTAACAATGAAATGAACTATAAACTGCACAGAAGAATATAACAAAGTCCGACTTTCTACGCGAAGCGAGGTCCATCCCCCATCCCTGCAAAGAGGCGTCCGACTTTTCACGCGAAGATAGATTTACCCCACATCTCCCTTGTCTAGGCGCGTCCGACTTTCACGCGAAACGAGGTTTACCTCATCACTCCCCTGTTAAAGGGCGTTCGACTTTCCACATGAAACGAGGTCCATCCCACCTTTCCTCTCAGATTATATAGGAACGTTCGATTTTCTACGCGAAGCAAGGTCCATCCCATCTATTCACCTGTCTTATGTCTAGGGACATTCGACTTTTCACGCAAAATGAGGTCCACTCGACATCTTCCCCTGCTAAGGAGCGTCCGACTTTCCACGCAAAGCGAGTTCCACTTCACCACCCACTTGTCAAAGGGCGTCCGACTTTTCACGCGAAACGAGGTCCACCCCATCTCCTACCTGCCCAGCGGCTTATTAATATGACTTTCCACGTGAAGCGTGATCCACCCCCCCATCTCCCTCCCTGTCTAGGGGTGTACGATGACTTTCCATGCGAAGCGAGGTCCACCCCATTTTCCCCTTGCCAAGGGGCATAACGACTTTTTATGCGGACGGATCTTGCTTTGCGTGAAAAGTTGAACGCTCCTAGGCAGGGGAAGAGGTGAGGTAAAAAAAATATATTACACCATCACACTGCTATACAGATTTGAGGCTGTCGACAGGGATCTACATCCGCCTCTTTGCGGCAGCACGATACCACCTCAACCGTTGAGGCCCGCACCTCAACCACGACCGACCGCTCGTCCGAGGCCATCGCCGCTTCAGACACCAAGTACTATCGATTATATCAGAATGCACGAAGCCAGTCCATTGACACCACCGCCATCATTGCAAAGAGGATCGATTCGATCAAGAGCCCCCGGTCCGTCCGTGTTTCTCTTTCAGAGTGAACCGCTGAAGAATCACGATCCTTTCCAGTCGATCGAGCGTCCCACCTTCGTGTTCGACAATGCAAAGATGATAGCGGAGAGCATCCAAATGACGCCTTACTCCAGTCAGAACCATGTAGATTCTAGATTAATCAGGTATAACTTTTTTCCTATTTTTCCGAATATAATTTATTTAGCTGGGTCATAAAGTTTAAAACCATAAAACCGTTTTTATTCGATTTTGTACGATTTTACAGGCAATTTAAATCTCCTTCCAAAGAGCCTCCATGGCTTAGATACGATATAAACTCATCCATAGATAACTCTCGTGACAAGTTAAATGACGAAGAAATCAATAGAAGTTACGATAGTTACGAGACTGTTCAAAGGAATCATATGCGATCATATACGAGGAATGAATCCAGAGGATTCTCAGATAGCTTCAACATGACGAATTCGTCGAATTCAGCTAACCAGATAATCATGGAATCAATATACGGACCACAGACCATTTCTAAGATACTTCAGAATAGCGAAGAATTGAACGGCGATCTTAATAGAAAAAATAACGATATGCAAAACATCGAGATGACTCCATTCAAAAGTACTTCCGATCATCAAGAAGATATTGATTCGTACATATTTCACAGCGATTTGTCCAAGTCGCACAATCTTCAGCGAGTCTCGCAATATATTCAGAGCTTACCCGATCTTCCTGTCTACGAATCCATGAATGAGTGTCAGACACGTTCAAATCGTGAATCGATATTATTCGCAAGTACAATTCAAGAACCGATAGTGGACGAAACGAAAATTGCGAGCGAATCGATTTTGAGTCCGATACCGCCACCACCCGCTCCTCCAGACCCATCTCAGAACATTACAAAGAAGAGTCCAACAACCGGTGAAAGAATCTTCAGCGCACTCAGATCGGTTACTTCACAGAGCTACATAGATGCTTCGGAGTTTTATAAGTGAGTTATTAAAAATTGATAAAAGTAGATGTATTTTCAACATCTGATACAGGGCATTGAAAAATCGCTCGCAATACTTCGGGAAATGATTCGGGATCCAAAAAGAAAGAAAAAAGTTATATAAATATAGGTCCGGAATTAAGTAATTTTCAAGTTATAACCATTTTTATGTTTAAAAAATTGCAATTTATTTTTCATACTCACAATCATGATTTATTTCATAGTGTTTTAATATAAATAACTACATTTTGGACTATTTTGGCGTTATCCAGAATGCACCACGTGGAGGCATAGTCCGCTTGCATTTCCTTTTTTTATTTTTTTTTATTTTATTTTTTTTATTTTTATTTTATTAAATTTTTTTTTCATTTTAGTAGGAAAATGCCTTATGTTCATATAGCTTTTTTCTTTTTTTTCAGTCCCGAATCACTTCCTGAACTATTGCGGGCGATTTTCTCTGTATAAAATACAACAATTTTCTCTCTCTCTCTCTCTCTCTCTCTCTCTCAATAATTAAACTCAATTTTGATTTCTTCTATTGTTCATGCTGTACGATTTATATTTAAACGCGATAAAGCAATCGCTACGAATATTCCGCAACTGAAGACAACACTTTTGTATTGATAATATGTGAACTTTATTCTGAATACAACTACATACAGATATAGTGCAAAAATAACTGTATATACAGAGTGAGCCATTTTAGTGTATTGATTTCTCACGAAAACCAAGATTTATAACGAAAAATGTTTCGGAGAAACAAAAATTTTTTCAAGAGGGCAATGTTGTAACAAGTACCTTTTGAAAGGTATCTAGGTATAGACATCTACTTATATCTAGGTAGATATTATATATCTACATATATCTAAGCATTATAAGTAGATATTATATATCTACACTTATAAGGAGGGAAAAGTCTAGTTAGAGGTATAAATGCATTTTTAAAGAATTATCTACGTATAAACACAGATACAGTATAGAAGTACCTAAAAGATACTTTTTAAACTTCTTATAAAAAAAAAACAAATGACGTGAACAAATTTTATTTTTATCTAATATATAATAATATTTTACATCAAACTGTAATACTATCTATGTAGTACTTATAAAAATGTTTGGACAATTGCTATTTGTCATGCTTTTTTAAAATCACTAGTGTTTCAAACATTATATCGGAAAGTCGATTTCTTCTAGGGACTAAAATTAAATTTATAATATTATTATACGTATGGTCGACCTCACAGTTTCGTGATCGCGCACTTCGAAATAAAAGAATACTAGTATAAAGAAAGAACTCTTGAATGAAACACAAAGTACAAACAGGACAGATGTAAACTGTTTGATAACAGAGAGTATAGATGTAGTGCATCCAGACAGATTGATGACTCAATTCTCATTCTAATTGTGCCCATTAAACAATCGAAGACACGGATAATCATCTCTCCACCAACAGTTTGATCTGACTTGTTCCAGATCAATTCGAGTTATAAAGTTTGAAAATTACAGTATCATTAGTATTACCCAAGGTATTCGACTGATGACTAAAATCTCTTAAATATTGTTCAGGGTCATGCACTGGACATTTGTCAAGGCGATTAAATCTTATCATTCTTGTACTAAAAATTCATTTTGACGTAAAAATGAAAATAAGAGGAACAATTTCCAATGATTTTAATCTTGACAAATATTATTCAGGTCATGATTCTGAACAACATTGTAAAGATGAACTTTATTGTAGTGTTTTAAGCTTTTAATATCAGCTATTTGATTTTAGAACAAAAAATAGAGTAAATTAAAAAAAATCAATGTGACCTTGACTTGATCTTGACGACGCCACCCAAGATCGAACGATATGATTAGCAAATAGATTTTTTAAACTCTTCAACTTTTGTCTGAATCATTTTTATCAAGAATACTTTGTTTTCGAGATATTTCACCGGGACTTTTACTCACCCCGTATAAAATATTATCAATGTAATATTATCAATAATATAGCCATATATTATAAATTACACAATTTACAAAAGAAGTTGTAAGAATTTTAGTTTCGCATTTGGAAAATTATTTTTAGATGATTTTGTATAGAATCAAGCATAAATATATGAATTATTTTACCTTTTTAAATCATTCAAACAAATCATGTTTTTGTCAATATTAATAAAATGTAATAGTTGATTTTTGAGAAATAAAGTATCTCTTTAAGAGACTTATGTTAGTATCGGCAACTTTCCTCTGCTCTATCTCTTCTAAAGTATCAATTCTTAAAAATTTTCATTAATTTTTTGTTATATTGACTTAGGATATCTTTTTTGTTCATAGTTCGGTACTCTCCTCAGCACAGCAAGTACAGCAATTTGCATTTCCATCGACATCGCCGCCGACATTCATGAATGATAGCACTGAAGAACATTTACAGGAAGCCGAATACTTGCAAGATATGCGAGAGATTTATGCGGAAACCGATTCAGACCTGTCTGGTCTCGATGTTTCAAGACGGAGTTCTGATCTTTATAGTCCTGAATTAAATCTTGAAGCTCATAGAACAGCGCAAGAAGTATACTATAATTTACTTTTATGCTTTTTATTTAATGCAACATTTTTGAAACACTGTTCGACACAAATTTTGATACAAACAATGAAAATTGATTTTGATACGTTTTTTTTCCTTAGAATCTAAAGAGAAAAGCAGTAAATTGGATCTAATTTAAAAAAAAATATTAAAAATGCAAAAAAAACACGGTTTTTTTGTTATTTTTTGATCATTCATAGAGAAGCAACGCGAACAAATAAAACCTAAAAAGAATAAAATGAAAGCTTGAACCTTGCTTTTTTAAACTAAGAAGTAAAAAATCTGATGTTATGACTTTAGAGTACTCGGGAACAGATTTTCTTATATGAACGCGCATCAATTCTAGTACACGCTTTTTTCCTCTGGACGCGTTCTTCAACATGCCTCTTATTAATCCGAGTGCTTTTGTATGAGTATCCTTGTTCCTTGTCTCTAAATTGAAGTGCTTTTTTTGTGAGTATCCTAGCTCACATCATTTGTCATGCGGTATCATATGATATCGGTATTATAACGTGTCAGTAAGCTATTTTAGTGTAGCTATTCTAGTTAATTACTAATAAACGCTACAAAGACTATAATCCAATTCGTAAGAGACAAAAATACTTATAAAAATATCTAGATTAATAATAAGAAACATATTGAAAGAGAACAGGAAAGAACAGTACATGCGGAAAGAAAAATCTGTGTTAGAATTGGTGTGCGCTCCTGTAGAACAGTACATGCGGAAAGGAAAATCTGTGTTAGAATTGGTGTGCGCTCCTGTAGAAGTAGTCTTGAATATTCCAATGACATAACATCAGATTTTTCGCATTTTAAAAGACTAAGCTTAAAAGATTAAGCTTTCGTTTATCCCTCTTAAAAAAATTCGAAATTCTACTGGCTCGCATTATTTTTCTACTAATACTAAAAAATAATCAAAAATCTCTTTTTTGCATTTTTTACTCCATTATATTTTTTCAAAAATTAAATAAAGTCAATTTACTATTTTTCTCTTCAGATTCAGAATCTAGGACAAAAAACCCTATCGCGAAATCAGTTTCCATTGCTTAAAATGCCTGAAAAAAAGTTTAAAAATGTCGGATAGTGTAATTTATTCTTCTTTAGCCTTGTTTTTAATTTTGTTTTTTTACCTGCAGGTGTATAACAGTTTACAAGATCCACCGTCGTCTCCCCTACTGCTTAAAGATCATAATCACGAGTCTTATTTATCAGATCCCAGTTTTACCCGCACATCAGAGGTATATACCTTTTTTTAATAAAGAAGAAATTGGATTATATAGATGATAAAAAATATTTGATGGTACAATGTATTTAATTTCTTAATAAAAATAACTTTCTAGGATATTTTTAATAGTCTTGAACAAAGACGTAAAAGTATAGAAAGGCTAAATGGTATCCACGAATATATAGAACTTGACGCTACCGATCTCTCGAGGTATGGACATTATCAAAAAAATTACACAATATTCTTTAAATTATAATCTGTCTTTCAATGAAATTTAATTATAAAATCGAAATATATTCATGTTATAATGCATGTATACGTGTGTATGTATATTTGCATAATCCTTTTGTAGGAGAAGAAGTAGCCAAGAACTGTACGTCGCTTTAGAGGAAGTGCAATTGAAGAGAAGACTTTCACAGGCAATGATAAATTTTCTTCAAAAACATTACAAATCACTTCACAAACAGTATAAAATAAGAAGTATATCATTTGTGATTCTTAGAGTCTGGAGGAGTCATATTTGGGTTATGCGATAAACGATCACAATAATGCCAGATCAGGAAATCGTCGAAGTTCTTTAGGTCCCGAACCGGAACCACCTCCCGATGAATCCACTTTAAAAAGAGCTATCAGTTGTGAAAGCGTATGTTCCGATACTAGCGTCAACTTAAACGATTTGGAAGAAGCACCCATTGTAGGTCACATTTGTGTCGGACTCGAATACGAAAGATGGAGTGGTCGTGGAAACGACTGTGAAGGCGATCTGGCTGTAAGCGTCTTAGAAGCCAGAGATCTTGTTGCCGCTGATGGCTCCTCTGCGCAAGATACTTTCGTAAGGTAAACGTTTTCTTTGCGTACTAGTAGGGAAGAGTTAACGAATGCGTACTGGTCTCTTAAATCTTACTTCATCAATATTTTATATTACTTAATAAGCAACATTTGACAACAATAATATAAAATAAATAAGAGATGAATAATATAGAAAAAAAGTAATCTTGTTTTATGTTAGCGACGTTTTAAAAAAATCAGGAATATCTGATATTTGATCAACTTATATTGCTGATAATAACGTAATCTAATTTTATTATAAATTTTTGTATTTTCATAAAAGAAGATTTATTGCAGAATATTTTCTATTTATTGTATATACATGTTTATACATTAATATATTTATACATATTTTTATTTTGTACATACATAAAAATCGATATTTTAAAAAATACATCAAATTTCCTAAATCGTACCATTGCAGGATAAAATTGATAATTGACAATAATAAAATTAATAATTGATATAAATATAAATGCCAATTGTCAAGTGCCAAAAAATATTTTAGCCAATTTTATTTTGACGTCATTTGTCTTTTCACTATTGTTATTTAATAATTATAAAATACTTGATCTTTTTAAATTAATTATAAAATTAGAGATTATAGTTAATTATTATAAATATTAATTAGTTAATGATTTTCTTTATTAATCTTACACTTTTAATTACAATATTTTTGTTAATAAATTCAAAACTTTCAAAGAAAATACGATTTAAAAGATCTATCTTTTATAGAATGTTACAAAAAGATTTATAACAAATTAATTATTATTAAAACATTATTATTTAAACATATAAAAATAAGTGTCCGAAATGCTTATGCTATAATTTCTAATGTTCATTTGCATACAAAACAGTGCCAAATAGAAAATATAATAAAAAATAAGTACGCATTCAGCAACTCTCCTCTACCGCAACTCTCCTCTATATTGAAAAAAATCGTTTTAACAAACGATTTATGACCGTATAACGTTGATTATTTCACATATTTGACGGTGATTAGTCAATTTTCTATGACTTAAAACTCTATGATCGCTACGACTTCTATTGTAGACCCCGCAAGAGTTAAAACTTATTAACGGTCTAAAATGCAGCTTCGACTGTTATAGACTTTATCTCTTACTTGTTTTATGTATTTACATTATACGTCTTAATAATCGTTCATTATTGTTTACGTATACACGCTACTTGAAAAATGAGTATGTTCCTATATATCGGTTACTGCGAAGAATATTACCAAAGCCTCCGGTGGTCTCAAGGCAAAACGCTCGTAAGGAAAATGCTGAGAGATCTGAGTTCGACTTCTGGCCGAAATAATATTTTTCGCAATAAATTTATTTACAACCTTAAGATCTCTCTAATAGGATGCCTAATAGAACATCAAATTATTAAATTGCTTATATCAAATTATATCAATATAATTTGTAATATTACTATTGTAGTTTAATTTCGTTTCTAAGTCCAAAAAATCAATTCGGCGCGCAGTTCAAAATGGCTACATATGTAGTATATAAATTCACATGGAAATATTTAAGTGTCTAAGATGCAACTTTGACCATTGTAGATTTTATTTCTTGTTGTGTAAATATAATTTTTATAAAAATATATAAAAATATATATATTTTTATAAATATATATAATTTATCAAAATCTAGATCAATTGATATTGTTTTCTCCAAGTGATATGCGAGAGATAGTACCATATAGCGCCGCTATGATGTAGTGAGTGTATCTATAGCATACCAAATAGAACATCATCATCGCATAGAACAATGAATTAAAATTTAATTATTACGAAAACGAAACATCATAAACATTTTATTCTACATTTTCGACATATTTTTGCATGTGAAATAATCTCTTGTTCGATCGTCTTGATTCATCCAATATAAACTCTAGCATATAAATATAGAATCTCTTATTACTACACGCCATATTGCGATATTCTTTGTGACATATTTCAATAAATTTATATTTTGTAATTCTTTTAAAATAAAAAAATAAATAAAAAAAATTAATTTAGAGACAACTGATTAATAATTAATTAAGTTTTTAGGAAATATTGAAAGATTATTTTTTCTTTGTAGAGTATGTTTACTACCCGATAGGCAGACCCATGTGCAAACAAGAATTTATAGAGGAAGTCCATCGCCTAGTTATCAAGAGAAATTTTTATTTCCTCTCGATGAAGGCCCAACAGGCAAAACACTTCTTGTTGAGGTAAACGAATGAATTATAATATTTTTCTATTAAATGTTAATTTAGATGATTTCAGATTTGAATTCAAATAAAATTCTCTTTTTTATTATTCAGGTATTTTCTGATGAATCTAATATCAGTGGCGGCGCGTCTTTAATTGGCGAAGCCAATTTGAAACTTGGACCCGCAGCTAGACCACCAGCTACGACTTGGCTAGCACTCAGTGGATCTGCCTTACCCATTCCTCATTTAGGAGAATTGATGTTCTCTCTCAGTTACTTGCCAACGGCGGAGAGACTCACCCTCGTAGTAGTTAAAGCGCGCAATTTGCACGGCGCAAATTCATCTTCGGGTGATTTCTTCGTCAAGGTAATTCAGGCATCGCATTTTTATATGTGCACCTTTCGATAAACAGATTTTTAAAAATATTATAATATTTTTTATTAAGGTATATCTTCTTCAACAAGGGAAAAAAATGCATAAAAAGAGAACATCTGTAAAAAAAGGCGAAAAAAGTCCAATCTTCAACGAGGCTATAATATTCAATGTGCCAGCGCATACTTTACAGGTTTTGATTAAATTTTCATTTTTTTTTTAATAACGACAATCTTCATAATCACAGTAAAAACATGATTTAATTCCCAAAAAGAGTAATGTTTATAAATACGAATTGTTAAAGCTAAAAATTTCGGATTAATAACAATATTTTCTATTTGATAATATTTATTTGGCAGATAAATTTTCTTATTAAATTTTTTAATGAATATTACATGTAAAAACAAATCTATATTTTCTATCTAAAGTACTTGATT
>Ga0157363_1003256_pt1 | contig 14620 bp, 10 predicted proteins | sample AttsexASBM1_FD_111477 | JGI IMG/M metagenome (GOLD analysis project Ga0157363, IMG submission 111477) | Fungus gardens microbial communities from leaf cutter ant in Ribeirão Preto, State of São Paulo, Brazil - Atta sexdens ASBM1 | ecosystem: Host-associated > Fungi > Mycelium > Unclassified ...
TGTTGGCCTCATGAACTACACATGGTTGTTTAGGGTAGGGTGCACAGTAGTTAGCACAGACCATCTGTAGGACTATAAAAGGTAGACTAGTTTGTAGAAGAGTTCTCTATCGAGTTCTCTTGTATTACTCAATACAAGAGTTATTCTATTGCTTAAACCCTTGAGCTCTAGTTCATAACAGGATGGGTTAGTAGGCATTATCTATATGTTGGAACAAATATAGCCAGATCATAATATGATATTTTATAGTTTAGTTTTCTTATTTTCTTCTTTGAATATTAGCTAAGAAAACAAAATATGACATCATATATGTCACAAATTGTTATAAAAGCATGACATATGTCATATATATAATAGTGACTGTTATACTACTATATAACTTAGTAGAATATTATAGAAACTGTTAGGTATTAAAGATGTACACTCAATACTCATACTTTTTTGTATGAATAGCTAAATCTATTTGTATCTATTGGAGATATACACTAAGTCTAATTAGTCTACATTTACTTTTATATCAGACTTAATCACTCATCTCAGTACTTACTCATACTTTATTACATAAATAGCTAAGATTAAGCTACTAGAGTCTAGTAAGGATATTTGAGGTAGAATAGAGAGTATGATCCACACCAGAAGAGGTTAGAAAGTGTGGATGAGTAAGAGGATGTTATCCATGGGATGGGATGGATGTGACTAGATTAGAATGTGACAACACATAGATACTCTGTAATTTCTCATTATTGGTGAAGATATGATATCTTGGGATAATAATTTAATTTTGATTTTTTCTGTTTCTTTGATCAAAGTGGTATAACAAGCCAGCTAATGCTTGGACCACAACTATAGTTTATTCTCTCAATTATAAAAGGACTTTTTTAATAGGCAAAAACCTTAGCTATTTACACAATTTAGTGTTGGACTGAGTACATATTTTAATACTCACCTTGAAAATCAACTAGTGTAGTATACTGTTTTAGGTGCCCATGCTTGGAACCTTGACTTCTCTCATGTCCCACTTCCCATCAGTATTCTCCTAAAATATGACCATCACAACATGTAGAAGTGCAGCACATCTGCCAAAGCTAAGGTCATCTATAATCTATATCTGCACATTACGGATAATACTCCCATGCCTCATCCAATATCTTCCATAATTTTCCTGCAAATTATTTCTCCTCTTCTGGACATGTTCCCTATCTGACATTGGGAATATATTTGTTTTTTATAATAGCTAGGACTTGGCCTGTTTTTCTATCCCTGTTTTTCTATATCTGTTTTCTATCTCTATCTCTTTTTGTTTATTATCTTGCTTCCTGATCTCTTGATTGTTATCATTTTGGGTTGCTGGGATACAGTTATTAATAGATTATACAAGCAATTGTTAGATATCCTTGGAATAAAACCCAGTGGTATTACTGCAAGTGTCTGGAAATTTCTCAACATACTCTTGAAAAAAACAAGACATAGTCTTAATTGGACTTGAAAAGTAAATCCTTAAGACTAGAACATATATTGATGGGGCCCAAGAAACCACTGGCTCATTTTTATTGATGAACTGATTCGCAACAATGGAAACGGATGGTTAGTAGCCGGAAGCACCGTGACTTGTCCTCGTGGATGTATCCTAGGCTCAGAAGTTTTCCGGAGTAATAGTCCCTGTCATGCTTGATAACAGCTGCCGAATTAAGCTCCCAGTTTTGAATAAAATCTGAGCATGAGACGAAATACCCCTTACTTGTTCCCTCCGTTGTCTGCGCCGGCGTCAAATCCCTTGTCATTGGCACTTGATTTCCATAAGATTCCATTGTAGGCATGAAGACCGTAGCAGAAATTGCGTAAGGGACTCCTATCTTCGAGCTCCATCCTTCGTACTAAGTTGTCTCCTAGACACGGGCCGATGTTTATCGGAATGGTCTTCAACATTTTTCTTTTTGGAATGATGGTTATTCAAGTTTATCTTTATAGTGTCAAATATCGCAGGTAAGGTTTCGGGTTATTGCCAACTTTGAAGTGCGCCCAACTCTGACGCCCAAGTCCAGGGACCGCTTGTGGATCAAATTATTCGTAAGTCTTACTCTTCCGAGGCACCCCATGCATTAACCTTTGGGCAGGTGCTCATTGTCTTCGTGCTCGATACAATTAATTCCGTCTGTGACTGTGTTTATCTTTACGACAGCCTCATTCTACATTTTAGTATGTGGTGAATTACTCTTCGCAACACAATTGATCGCAGGACTGAACTGCCGAGCAGCCGATACGCAATTCCTCAATACAGCGAATTGGGGTGAGTCTCTGCATCCTCTTTGGAAACTTGAGTACAAACGAACTGTACGTAGTTTTTGCAACAGGTTCGTCGCTGACTTGCCGTCGGTATGCCGGGGAATTTATGAAGCGCTGATACTCCGCCCTGCTCCTGCTAAAGAACCTGCTTTCACTGTGAGTGTTTTCTCTTTCTTCGTCATCCGTGCCATGAATTGCTTTCCAGGGAGTTATTGCAGCTCTTGTTCAGGTGTTCTTTGCTTGGCGTGTTACCTCCTTGACAAAAAAATGGATCCTGGGATCCATTGTGACTCTTGGGGCTCTTGTGGGTGGAGGTGCGACAAAGAGTTCTCGGTCATTGACTTCTGATTGGTAAATACATCCCTCCAGCACTAGGTATTGTCACTGGTTGTGAAGTACTCAAGACGCTCCACTTTACGGAGTTTCAAGATTTTAAGGTCAGTAATAACCTATTCCAATCCACCATTCTCATTGATCTCACCCCAGATTGTCGTTATTTTCTGGCTTGTAATAGCGGCATTGGTAGATGTCACCATTACAACGACGTTGGTTGGGCATTTGTAAGTGGCCATGGTCACAACCTTTACTTATACTGATAGTTGCCAGAGTACGTTCCGTATCTTCGGTGCTATATTTCTCTTGTCTCATCGTAAAGTGTAGCGTAATCAAAAGACAGGTTTCAGACAATCCGATCTCATGGTTGATCGCATAATCCGAGGTTTGTGCATTTTCTTCCAGCAAGAATATCTATCTCAAAATATTATGCTATAGTCACTATACAAACTGGGTTCATTACCTCCGTGTTTGCCGTCGTTGACTTGATCGTTTATCTTGCAGATGTAAGTTGTGCTCATCTCGTTTATCAGCAGAAAGATTCAAGTAAACATGTGAATAGTCAACTGGAACGTGAGTGAATGTGTCCATCAGATCCATATGCACTCTTAGAATTCGGTATAGTCATCTCATCTTCAACTTCCTACTTTGCAAGCTCTATAGTAATTCACTAATGAGCAACCTGAATTCTCGTAAAGGCTGGGAAGGTTCAATAGGTTTTGATCCAGAGCAGTCAGGAAGTGGTCAGGAAGTCGTATCGCGATACCCTAACGAATCAAGGTCAGGATGGAAATTGTCACAAATAAATGGTGAGAGCGGATCCAGGGAACTGGATGTAAGTGTTTTTCATTTTTCATTGCTGTAACCAATCTAATTGTTGGTAGAATGATGCTATCAATCTACGGCCCTTGCAAACTAATGCACCCGGGGTTTTTGTTCATGTCGAGTCTCTCGAGTCGCGAGATGCTACGCAGAGAGAAGAAGGTTCAATCAAGTCTGACGAAACTGCCGCAGCAAAGCTTGAATCGTTTGCAGTCGTTCAAAAACCAGCAAACGTTGCTTTTGAATCCGACAAGTATGCCAAAATCCAACGAGAAAGCTCTCTAGATAAATGTGTACATATATGAAATGTCGCCCACACTAAAACTCAGTGTTTCTGTTACCAGCGAAAAATGGCTGCGTCTATGAATAGTCATTTTTCTCTAAGTACTCATCACATTTCCCTATTGCATAGTACATCCGGTAGAGATTCGTTGACTAGGCCTTATGGTGGTTGAAAGCCGATCCAAGTGGCTATTTCTCAATGTCCCGGTTTATCCATATGCACTCAGAGATCAGGGAGTTAGCAAATTAACGAAAAGTAAAAGCAAGGTGCACTGAAAAGTCACCAAGAACTGACCCAGTGACGCAGGGGCAGTTTACTTAACACTGATCTTTCACTGCCATCAAACCTCACCAATTTCTGTTAAAGCAAGGACATGCCTGGAACTGCAGTTGTTCCTGCTCGTCGTCGCCATTCTATAGATAAAAGCGAACATGCCCGATTACTCGCACGATCAACTCTGAAAGGCCCTACCAGTCCAATCGATACACCACCTAGACCCAAATCCTCGCCTGGTGAACGCCCAACTCAACGAAGACGACAATATAGTTCTAGTGATGGTAAGCTAAATGATGGCATGGACGTTGGTGGCGACAATATTGTAAACGGAGGAGTTTCAGCCAATGAGAATATAGAGTGGAGTCGTGTTATCCCCGTCGATCACGCTACAAATTTTCCAGAAAATCCCGATTTAGAACCTTCCCCACCAATTTCTCCAACGGTTACTCAAAGGCCGACACGACCACTTCCAACAACCAAAGTTCGTAAAATGGTATCAGATTCAACACCTAATGCGAATCCGCATAATCCCGTCGCACCCATAGCGAATCCTACAATGTTACCTGTACAAGCTCATGTTACTCGTGGAGGTCCTTCTTCGGCACAAAAGAGGTTGTATGTAATCCTTGAGCAAGCATGTTTAGAGGCATATAGGATTTCATCTGGAAATGGTGGAGCGAGGGGAAGGAATGGTAAGGAAGGGGAAGTGAGATATACGTTGTTGAATTGCGATGATCATCAAGGGATTTTGGCGAAAACTGGGAGAGATATTGCAGATGCTAGACCGGATATTACGCACCAGGTACATTTTTTTGTTTTATCGTCGGCGTTTAAATCTGATTTTTTTAGTGCTTGTTGACACTACTGGACTCACCACTAAATAAGGCTGGATTATTACAGATCTACATCCATACTGCCAAAGGTGTCTTGATTGAAGTCAACCCTCATGTAAGGATACCAAGGACGTTTAAACGATTCAGTGGTTTGATGGGTAAGCCATTGTGCCTCCTCTTTTTCTTGACTGGCAACGTGCACAAGTACAATTACTTCACAGGTTGTATATCCGAGGTGTCAATGGTCCTGAGAAACTCCTCAAAGTCATCAAAGTACGTTGTAGGTTCATTGTCAAATTCTTAAAGGCTCATTTGTAATGCCCACCCACCTTTTAGAACCCTATCACTGATCACCTCCCCCCGAACACGATTAAACTCAGTAAGTAAGGTATGACTATTATTTAAGCTCAACTTCAACACACCCCTTCTTGTTCATTCGCTCGCTCAGCGCTTTCGGGTGATGCACCGACACAAAAGTTATCCACGTTTTTGCCAACATTACCAACGACGCATAACATTGCAGTTTTTGTTGGTGCTATGGCACGGGGTAAAGATGATTTTGCAGATGCTTATGTTGATCAAAAAATCAGTATCAGTGATTATGCGTTGAGCGCTAGTGTTGCATGTGGTAAAGTATGATATTTACTTTGGTGTGTTTATTTGTCGAGTGACTGATTGTTGACTGATTGTTGTAGTTTTGCTGTGCCCTTGAGGATCTTTGGGGCGTCGTTTAAAATCACCGCTCCCTACCCATCCTGATTTGAATGTAATTCTGTATCTTCTTTACCTGCGCTTGTACCAACAGTTGCATTGTTCGTAGCACTGTTCGCAGAACTCGCGAAAATATCTGAGCTGAAGTAAGCAAGAGACAACAAACAAGTGGTTTGAGCTTGTAGTTATCTATCCATCATCAACGATGGCTGCAACCCCTACTTCAGAACATCCTCATGCTATTTTATCATTACCACCACCCACTCGACAAGAGATTTTCATAACTTCTTTACCTCCTGAAGGAACGACGAACACGAACGTAAACACAAGTTCTCAGCCTCCACCTGGTTACTTAGGAAATCTAAGTATACCACAACAACATGTTTTGGAAAAGTTGAAGAAGGAATTGGAAGTAACAGAAGAAGAAGAAGAATGGTTTGTCTTTGATAAAGAGAGGTTGGATGATTCGACTTTGTTAAGGTAAGTAGTAAGTGCCAGTCTCAAAAAAAAAGAATTGATTTTTTTTCTTGAAAGATTTCTGAGAGCGAGAAAGTTTGATGTTGCAAAAGCGAAAGAGATGCTATTGAGTGCTGAACAATGGAGGAAAGAGTTTAAAGTTGTTGATATCGTCGAGTACGTTCCCCCTTTCTTCTCATTTCCCTTTAAAAAACGTTTCATATCAAGACACTTCCTCTTCCCAGATCTTTCATCTTTCCGGAAAAAGAACAAGTCAACCAATATTATCCTCAATACTACCATAAAACCGATGTAGGGGGACGACCCGTTTACATTGAAGAACTCGGTCAATTAGACGTTAAACGTCTTTACACAATCACAACTCAAGAGCGTCTTCTTCAACGGCTCGTTTGGGAATACGAAAAATCTTTAACGTATCGTTTACCAGCTTGTTCTCAATTCACTGGCCATCCCGTTGAAACGTTTTGTACCATCATGAATCTCTACAACGTTTCACTTACATCGTTTTATAAAGTCAAAGATTACGTTATGACGGCTGCTTCGATAGGACAAAATCGATATCCTGAAACGATGGGCAAATTTTATATCATCAACGCTCCGTGGGCGTTTTCGGCTGTCTGGAGTGTCATTAAACCTTGGCTGGATGAAGTTACGGTGAAGAAGATTGTTATACTCGGAGGAAACTATCAAGAAGAGTTGATTAAACAGATTGGAAAGGAGAATTTACCGAAAGAGTTGGGAGGGAGTTGTGAATGTAAAGGAAAAGGTGGATGTAGAATGAGTGATGCGGGACCTTGGAATTAGCTTTGTGTGTAAGTTGGGAGGGGGTTATGAATTGTGGACATACAATAAGTGATGTTTGTGTGTAATATGAAAGTCTGTTGGCTCACTAATATTCGAGACTCACTTATGAAGATAGAAGTTTGGTAATGTAATATTAAGAATGAGAATATGTGTATGGATGTACAAGTAGAGAAGTGTAGAAGATAAGACAAATGATTTCATGACAAACACTGTCATGGTATGTTCTAGACATTTTTATTCTGATTTTCTTTTATTTTTATCTATTTTCTTTGATTTGATTTTTCTTTGTTGAACAAGTATGTGACTATAGTCACATGATATCACTGGTCATATGACTTTTTACATGTAATCACAAATCATAATCACAAATTATATGTGATAGAAGATTGTAGAAGGTATTGGAAAGATGATGTTAAATATGTCAGAAATCTTCCAAGTGAACTTAGCTGTTTTTCTAGTCTTTTGTAATTTCTTATCTCTTTTATAATTTAGTTTTCTTATTTCCTTCTTTGGACTTAGCTAAGGAGTATGACATCATATCACATGTAATGGTCACATATGTTATAGTCACAGTCACACAGTCATGTGACTTAATAGAACATTATAGAAACTACTAGAAGAACTTAGTCATAGTTTTAGAATAGGTTAAAGATTGTCATATTCTGTTCTGACTACATCTATTCCAACCCACAGATAACACTCTTTCTCTCATCTATGCTTTCTAACCTCTTCTAGTATAGATCACATCTCTCTATTCCTAGATAGGCCAATCTCATAGGCTTTCATCTTCCAGTATGAACTATACCTGGAGTTTTCTTATAATAAGACCAACTCAAAGAATCAATGTAAGATGACTCACCATCTTTATATAAAAAAGTGTTATTAAAACTAAAAAAAGAGAAGTATAAGAGAATGTGTCATCTTTGCTTTACTAAACTATGATAGTATTAAGTCATTTAAGTAGAGAAAGAGAGAGAAAGAAACAAGAAAGAAAAAAAACAGCTATAATAATATTTATCTAAGAAATACTATCTATTATAGCCAACTTAAATTCTTATATTTTTTTTATTTTCTTTAATTTAATTTAATATATCTTTTTATTTACTTTTTTTTGGACAATAAAAGAACATGTGATCATAATCACATGATAACATATGGTAATACAAGAAAACTTGATCAAGTTCTTACTATAAAGTAATCTATCTTATATACTATTCAATGTTGGTATCTTAACACTAACCTACTCTAAAGTATAACTAAAACCTTCTAGTAGTTTCTACAATTTTATATTGGGTTAACATAAGAAAACTTAATTGAGTTCCCAATACAAACTAATCTATCTCATATACCACAGACCATGATCTATACATACACTATAACTAACCTCATCCAAAGTCTATATGTTATTTAGAAGACTAACATATTATAACTATATTATATAATATTATTTATTCTGGAATCTTTTATAGCTTTCTTTGTGTTATGTAACTGTGTGACTGTGACAGGTATGACCAAACCTGTAACATCTGTCATGCTTTGTGATATTATATGTAATTTTATATCACAATTCTTTAGCTAAGTCCAAATAAAAACAGAAAATAAAAGGAAAAAAAGAAGAAAACAAATAAAAACCAAGTCTTTTATTTGCAATTCTTACATTACCCTCTCTTCAAGATCTTTCCTCTGAAGAAATAGACTTCTATTTCTAATTCTTTTCTAATTTTCTTAAACACTCTTCTTCAAACTTTCCATTATTCTATCTACACAACATTTTTGTTATATACTTTCCTAGTAACTCTCCTCCTCTAAAGCCTTGTTCATCTACCATTTCTAACTTTTTCTGTCTCTTAATTTCTATACCCATTTTTTCTTTAAACTCTTTCACTACCTTTCTTGTATTTTTCAAGTCTATATCTTTTTCCCAGATATCATGCTCTACCATAAATATAAGAAGATCTACTACTTCACCAAAACTCAGAACTCAAACACCACCAAAGCCCAAAGCCCATAGCCCATTCCTCTTCCTAACTATATGCTTTAAATACTACTACTAACTCTATAGAGTTCATCTAGTCAATATTACTACCCTAGCTTCAGAACTCCTTCAGATACTATCTTCAAGATAAGCATAATTCTCTCTCTTTAACTATTGTTCAATAAGCTCTTACCAATCCAGTCAATATTCAGATCATTCTGTTTGAGTTCTTGACCACCTAGTGTAATCATCTCAAGGTTAGGTCAGTAATGTTTTATCTGATGTTCTACTTAGTTAGTATAGACTGTCTAAGTATTTAGAGTAGCTGTTACTTCCAGGGAAATTTATTCTATTCTCTTAAGATTTCCCTAAGAAAAAGTTATATATTGTATAGTCTAGAATGATAAAACTTAGAATTCTTCTAGAGACTGTAAACTCTACATATCTCACAAACTTTGCCTATTTGCTCTAATAATAATCTCTTCTAGCATTCAAGATATTTTATATATTTCTTATTGAGGATAGTTTACACTTGGATGAGAAAAAGTCTATTGAATAAAACATGGTGATCAGATAAAGTACTTATACTATGGCAACTACTAATCTAAACAGTTGATAGGCCACTAAGTAGTCTTATATATAGAGTAGCAATATATCAAGGACTTCTTATTGAGTTTTCTTATGATTCTCACAAGACTCTTTGCAATATACTAATGGTACATAGGTCTGTGCTATCAATAAATAACCCTACCCTAAAGTACATGTGTTATCTATGAGTCTATCATGTACATATAACATGCTATAAACATGTACTCTAACATCATTGTTCTAGTTCCTTAGTATAGAAATCTAGCAAAAACTTCTTGTTGAGTTCTCTTATAATTCCTACAAGACTCTTGTGCTATAAGACTACTTAATAAGCTGTTCACCATCATAGATTAGTAGTTGCTATAACTCTAGATTAAAGACAACTTAGACAGATAGACTTATGTTTTAGACTTAGATATTATAAACTTAGTTCAAGTGTTAGAATAAAAAAACAACTCACATATTGAGTGATATAAGAGAACTCAATAGAGTTTCTACTTAACTTGACATACTTTAGTTTGTTAGTTCATATGTATTATACTAATCTACTCTAAAGTAATAACTAAGAAATTTTATAATATTCTATTAGATCATATAACTGTGTGACTGTCATATGTTATATTATATCATGTCTCTTATCCAAGTCTATAAGAGAAAAAAGAAAACTAAACTATAAAATTCAAAAAAATTAAAAATTAAATAATAACTAAGTCTACTTTGATAAATTCTGATATTGAACTAGTTTTTTTATATAGTTTCTCTTTTGCTATTTTGTATCATATGTCAAAATTCCAACCTCTAAGTATTAATATTTTTCATAGCAGAATTACTCTCATTTTCAAACCCTATAAGTAATATCTTCTATAACAAAGTTGCTTTCTTCAAATTCAAACCCTATAAGTACTCAGTCTTTTATAGCAGAGTTTATTTCTATTCAAAACCCTGAACTCTGTTAGTGTCTTACTATAGATTATTTTAATCAAATATCTGTCTAGCTTAGAGCTAGGTATAAACACTAACCTTATACAATGTGGAGAACTACTAAACTATGTAGTAATAGCATTACTCAAGTATTCAAGTGTTTTAGATATCTCTCATAGTATTAAAAAACTAGCAGATATTTTGTAATCTTTAGTCTGATAATTGACTAGAGTTCCTATCACTCTTAACAGTAACATACTTATTTCTATCAGTATTTGATTCCATTCTCCACTATTAAAAGTTGTGATCAAGTAATAAGTAGACAATACAGTATATAAGCTAAAGCTGAGGTTATTCTTGAAGTCTGTAACTTCACTTTTTTAGATAAGTTTCTATACTTGTTCAAACTCTATCTAACTCTGCAGACTTTCATTTTTAAGTATTACCTAAGATTTGAACTTAGATAGAATAGAAAAGCATGACAGAAGTATAACATAATATCATGTATTTTTGGATTACAAGATCACAGTCAGTCATATAATTATGTGATAAATAAAATATTATAGAACTTAATAGAAGATTTTAGTCATACTTTATGGTAAGTTAGTGTTAAATAGTGTACAAACTAATATTAGTAGTATAAAAGATAAGCTAGATTGTAGTAGAAACTCTATTGAGTTTTCTTATATTTAATCCTAATATAGGTTTTTTTTATCTCAATACTTAGACTCAAGTAATAATAACTAAAATACTTAGAATAGTTATTATCTTTATATTTTACAGATATCTGTCTTATGTAGAATATATTGGTCATATTTTAGGCTTTATTTCATCTTTATATTTCACATTTATAATGTTTTGTACTGTTCTCATATTATATTAGTCAGTATCTTATACAATAGTAGAGATCTTCTTATATTTTTCTTACTTGTTTTCTCAAGAATATCTTTCTATTTCTTAATGATCACTATAAAGAGACTATATATTACAGACTATATGTCAGAGTTGAAGGCAGTGAACTTCACTTTTTTATTTTCTTTACTATTTTATTTTATTTTACATTTATTTTTATTTTTAAACTTAGAGTTAGAATTTATCATAACATCACAAACTGTCACACATCTGTCACAAAGTCACATGATAGTGTCACAAGTCATAGTCACATGATCATGTGTCACAATAAACATTATAAAAAGTGTTACAAACTTCATTTAGCTTGTATCTCTACAACTAGTAGACCAATTTTCACAAGCTAAGTTACACTGAAAAGCCCCAAAAAGGGCTATTTGAACATATGTAGGATGTACAAAAGCAACAACTAACAGCCAAAATATTAGATTATCAGTAACTATAAAAGTTTTGTTGGCTATTATCTCAGAAACAACTAAATGGATTCTCATGATATATCATATATCATATAATAATCAGTATTCATAAAGATATAAATATATCAATATAGTGATATAATTAGTTATTCTCAAATTAGCCTAACATCTGCTATGACAGATGATAGCTTCACTAGATATGAGTTTTGATCATGTAATAGAGATAGCTTGCACACAAACCATTACTATTTTGTATAAATAATTTTATGTCTAAAGATTAAATCTTAGATGTTATAAGTCAATTGGTAAAGTATAAAGATACAGAATAGTATCTACAACTATGTATACCTATTGAATATGAGGAATACATACATTATCCTAAAGAAAACAATAATAAAAATATAAGGAAGCCTCTACTACTACATGAGGTACTGACTGATCATATACAAGATTGCAGCATAAAATAAGTCATGAATGAAACCAACTCCAACATATGCCCAGCATGAGGTATATTTCTATAAAATATGAAGTCATCGATTATACAATTGTAATATTAGACTTAACATTATTTATTATTATTTATCATCAATTATTATTTCTCATTATCATTAACATCTGTATTAATCTTTATCATTATTTTTATCATTATTAAACTTTTGAATCACTTCTAAACCTCTGAGAGTGTATCTAAGGTTTAGATATCACAAACAAGTAAATAGTTCATTTTATGACAAAAAGTCTTAAAACAATAATGTTATACAATATATACTACATATATTGACCTTAAGACAAACACATGCTTTTTAGGGTAGGTTAGGTTTAGTATAGTATAGACTATTAGCCTAGCATATATAAAGTAGATAGGTTGTATTTAGAAACTCCATCAAGTTCTTTTGTATTAACCTTAATACAAAATTCTTTTATTAACTTAATGCTTTGAGTCTTTAATTGTAATACTATTATTTTCACCACTAAGCCTTGAACTTGAATCCTATTGCAAAGTCTGTGGAGTTTAGTACAAATACTACCAATGTCTGTTATTAAGCTCATGTGTTATGATTCAGAGCCCTTAGAGTTTGGGCAGAGAAGTAACCTTGTATAGGGTTTATACAAGAGAACTCGATAGAGAACTCGGTACAGAATAGTCTACCTTATATATATATACTGAGTCCTCATGGTCCATGCTAGCTATTTCTAGCCTACCCTAAATAGCCATGTGTTAGCCATGAGGTCTGTATGTGGTATGACGTCATCCTTCTAGTATTTTCCCTATGCCATGTGACCCATGTTGTTACTAACCCTAACCCTAGGTGCTAAAAATAGAGGAAAGGAAAATAACTTGAAAGAGAGGATAGAAAACAGGAAGAAAAATGAGAAAGAAGCTAAGTCCACTTCTCACAACTCTGACATCATGGGGTTTACTAAGCTATCTCCACTATTTCCACTCCCAAACTTTGTCAAATACTATTGTCTAGATGATTATTGTTCTGTGTCTTTTACTATTATCTAATAAGCTCTTAAAATTTCTAGCTAATATTTTAAATACTTCTATTAGAATTCTCAATTACCTGATGTAATAAGTTTTATCAGCAATATTCTGCCTAATGTTCTGCCTAATTAGTATAGACTACTAGAGTATTTAGGACAGTTGTCACCTATAGGAAACCTTATTCTGTTCTCTTAGATTCTTTCTGGAGATGAGTTATATACTGTGCAGTTGTTAGCAATATACTTAGATTTTTTAGAACTTGAAGTATAAGCTCTATATCTCTACTACAATTGTTCTTATAGCAAAACAGAATCTTCTTTCAGAAATCTTGGTACTTTTCTTAACTCAACAGTATAATCTTATACTCATTAATATTCTGGCCTTTCTCCTCTTTCCTTGCTATTCAAATAATATCCACTCTGTACAAGCATTCTAAAAACTCTATCAAGACTGATAAAGTTTTAAGATTCTTTTAACACTACTTGAGAGAAGTAGCTGAGTATTGATATAGTTTGGAAGTCTTAACTAATAATATCCTTACTAATCATATAAACCAAGTTTGTAACTTGTAAACTTTAATATCAAATTTTATTTCTATACCTATAAGTATACCTCTATCTTTCTACCAATATCTAGATCATCTACTGTTAGAGTTGTAAACAATGAACTTAGTTCTATTCTTTCTCTTTTATTTTTATTTTTATTTTCTCTATTTGAACTTAGTATTATTTAAGTCCTGTAATAAATTCTCTGAAGATGGATGAGCAAGTATATATTATCCAGATATACAAAACATGGATATTAAGTAACATTTAGCTTCAGCTTGTGTGCTATACCTCTACTAGTCATGCTAGTTGCATATTTCAGAAGTATTACTCAGGTTCTTATAGAGAATAAGTCCATTAGAAGATAGTGAGGTGTGTTGTTACTGTAAGGAAACTGGCTCTTCTAAGACTTTTCTCTTTCTTATTTTTTGGCTGATCTATATTCTGTAATTCTTTTTCATATTCACACTCATCTACTTATCTGCTTTTCTATACTTTAGAACCCTTTAAGCTGCATACTAATACATTTAACCATCCAGATATCTTGTTTAACTCCCTTTTCCAGTACTCCCTTACTCTTCTACAATGCTTTATGGTTTTTCAAAGTCTGCTAGTATCATCTGCTCATTTACTTTTCTACACTCTAGAAACACTTATTAAGTACTCTGGCTCTCTTTTAATTATTTCTGATTACTTAAGTATCATCATTTCTATTTTCTTAGGATTTTCTAGAGATAAGTGTATAGTTTAGTATTTCTTGGATAATAGACTTAGGATTTTCTGGAAATTTGAAGTGCTTTGCTCTTCTACCCAGTTGCCCTAACAGTCACCAATTGTTATAAGACGAGAGTGTGGACAGACTTTAGGTAGGGTTAGGGTTAGGACAGTAGTAATTATTAGTCTACAACGGACAAAGGGTTAGGGGATAGGCACGTGACCTGGAAGTCATGTGGAA
>Ga0157363_1003257_pt1 | contig 14620 bp, 12 predicted proteins | sample AttsexASBM1_FD_111477 | JGI IMG/M metagenome (GOLD analysis project Ga0157363, IMG submission 111477) | Fungus gardens microbial communities from leaf cutter ant in Ribeirão Preto, State of São Paulo, Brazil - Atta sexdens ASBM1 | ecosystem: Host-associated > Fungi > Mycelium > Unclassified ...
TATATATATATATATATATATATATATATATATATATATATATATATATATATATATATATATATACATCTATAAAAAATTAATTAATTAATAGACTAATTTTTGAAAATATGTATAATATTTTTCTTAATTATTATCTTTTATAATTTTCATACATATATTTTTTTCCTAATAATTTATTATTATTGATATATAATATATATTTGATATAATATATATATTAATTAGATATTAATTGTAACATTTGCTAGACATTTATTACATGTATACAATTTAAATTCATTACTTATCAATTATTATTATCTGTCTATTAAAACAAATTGTTAATGATTGTAAAAACCCATTAATAATATTTTTCATTGGAATCAAAATTTAATTGTACATACGTTTGTATACAAATATGAAATGTTAAAATAATGTTTAAAAGATGACGAATCAAATTGTTATCTATTTGGAAACAAATTTTATATAAAATTAATTATTTATTTTATGGATGCTAGGCGGTCGATTACCCGTGAAATTTGTGCTGAAAAATCAGCAAACGAGTGTACCAGAAAACACGCCTTCTGGGAGCGTTCTTCTAACGGCAGGAGTCAACAAAGCTGATCCTGTAAGTAATGTGAAAATTTACTTCGACAATAAGAATGCAGATAAATCATGATATAGTAGCGTAGTATAGCTTCTGATTCTAGAATTTAAAATTCTGGCTCGTGGGCCCAGTGGAGGATTTAGAGAGATTCTCGATTACTAACTCTGGCGAGTTAATTCTCAAAGGAAATTTAGATTACGAGCGGCGGTTTCAGCACAGCTTCTTGATTCATGTCACAGATGGATATCATGTACGTATATCTCATTAAAGTTTGGTTAAATTATTTTGGGCATCTTTCATTTAACGTTCGCAACGCGAGCATCATTTCATTCTTGTTTAATATTTGAAAACGATAAGGATAAATGATATTCGCAAACGTTGCGAACGTTAAGTGGAACGCGCCCTTTATTGCTCATGTATATAACATATATTAAATATATAAAATATAATATGTGTTTAAACATATATATATATATATTGTAATATACAATATATAAATATTTTTTTAGAATGATACATCACATGTGAATGTTTCGGTCGAAGACGTGAACGAATGGGAACCTCGATTCCAATACTCCCGATACGAATTTCATGCTCATTCCGCAAGAGAAGGTTCTGTTGTAGGTAAGTTCCTCTTATGTATTTAAATCTTGATTCAATTTCTATTCTATTTGATATTCAAAGAACGTAATTTTTCAGGAAAATTAGAAGCAGCTGACGGCGACAGGGGAGATAAAGTCAACTTATCTCTCAGAGGACAAGATGCAAGGTATAAAATTGTTAAGTTTAATAATTTAGAAATAAAATTATATACTAATACATAAGAAAATATAGAAAATATCATACAAAAAGACATACTTGCGATTTTAATTTCAAAAGAAACAAAATTTTTTTAATTTAATTAAAATTACATACTCTTGGCAAAAGAATTACAATCATTTTTAATGATTATATAAATTGTTTTCTAGAGCCTTCGAAATTAGAGATAATGGAGAATTAGTGCTGAGATCGTTGGGTTCATTTAACGGATCTTTGGCACGATTTATAGCGGTAGCTACTGATTCCGGAAAACCGCCAAGGTATTTATAAATTTGTGTGCAATTATGTTTTTCCTAATGATCATTCCAAATTAATCTATAATTTGATTTTTAGATCCAGCATGATTCCAGTGATTGTTCACATACCTAACAGCGGTTCATTGCCGATTGCTGCGAGAGCCGCACCCGCTTGGCTCGGTAGCAGCGTGTTATTAGTTGCAATCTTCGGCGCAGTTTTGGGTCTTCTTGGAGTTGTCATACTTATTCTTATTCTTTACATTTATAAGCAGTGAGTAAATATGTCAAATATATACAATGTATAGTTATATAAACGTTCAGATTATCAATTTAAAACTCGAATCAAGATTGGATAAGTTGGATGCATTTTAATAAAAATCGATAATATTGAAAGTGTAGCACGTCAGTACAACATAACAATACTGATGTAAATGTATTACATACTGTTATAAATATATTGTATTTTTTTTTTTATATATTTTTCATTCTTTAATCAAAAAATTTAGAATAAAAATATTAGAAACTTGAAGATATTTGGAAATTCTTATTATTATTATTAGATTAAGAGAGACAATGTTTCTTTTTAATGTTTCTTTTTTTTTTTTAAGCAAAAGGCCAAAAAGTGGTGGATCGGTCAGCTCTGTGGGTACTGGATATCGTGAGAAATCACCAGTTCCCTCGGCTCTAAGTCCCACTCCGCAAGTTCTAGGCGCTAACGTTCTTCAGGACGGCTTGGAAGGCCCACGGAATCGGCGTTACGATATTGACGATGAGAATGATAACGTCGACAGCCGTAACGAAATCGATAATCCCGTCTTCGGAGAAACCAATGAAAGCTCTTATAATACTACAATCAAAAGTACGTTTCTATAGGCAGCAGAAGTCAAGTAGTGCTGCATATGCTTTCTATTCTTCATCGGCATAATTTAACTCGACATACTTTACTTCGAGTCTTTAACTTCTCTTTTTATGAATCTATTAACTTATTGCCAAAAATTTCTCATTACAATTTCTCGATACAATTACTGAAATAAAATTTCAGTAATTTCTTTTTTATTATTTTTCTTTCTTATAAACAATTTGCAATTATAAAGTTTTTCATAAAATTACAATTCTATTGTCAAAGATTTATGACATTAAGATATTCTCATCTCGTCTTTATTAGGTATAACCTCGGCGAAACAATTACCATTATACACCCGACATAAAGTGGCGCCCGCTCCAAATCCGCCAGCTTTATCAGCAACTTCGAACATTCCCAATATCGGTGGACTCGTGCAGAATATGAATGATCTGAGTGCTAGAACCAATCTGGATGCTGGATCTCACGACTCTTCCAATTATTCCGGAGATCCTCCAGATTCTCTCATGCCAACGTGGCCTACTAGTTCAGCTTTGCCGAGAATCAAAAAGTTATCCTGGGATGACGATGACAGAGTAACTATTTTACAATAAATTTATTTGCAAAATCCAACAAATAAATAAATCTATAAATATTTGATTTACTCTATATTAAATAGCAAATATAGAAAAAATCTTGTAATATTTCGTGAATTCGTTTTGCTTTAGAAATTTTATTAATTATTAAAAGAATTTAATTTAAACAACGTGTCAATTTAAGCAACTGAAGTTGTGTTCAAATCGCAATATTTTTAATTATTTTAAATTGTATTGAATAATTTAAATACAAAATAACGTTTCATATCGCGATATATTCCTAAAGAGTGCAATTGCATTGACTATATAGAAGAGAAATAATTAAATCCAAGTTCACCTGTAAATACTTCATACAATCTTCAAAGAGCAGATGAAGAACACAATAGAAACAGAAATATTTATCGTTTTTTAGACTGTGGATAGTGTCGAGGTCGCAGCAGAAACGCGAACCGGAGACAATCAAGTTGGCAACGAGAGGCTCAATCTCACTGTATACTTCTAACGATCCATTATTTTGTAAATGGGACGAATAACGATGGGAAAACTGTTATAAGCGCTGTTTGACCAGTTAAATAAAATCTCGTTGATGTCGAAATTCTTTGAATGAACTTCGAAGCATCGCAACGCGACCTTATTCGCGTATTCGGTCCACAAAGTATCTGTGCTATCTGTGCAGCATAGCGTCAATTCGCATTATTCTGCATAGATTACGTTCATTATTTGCATAATGTGACATCGATCTCTAATATTTTATAAAGTAATCATTAAAAATAGCTAGAAATTGAACAATAGAAAAAAGTTACATACAGTATAAAAAAATTTTAACGTTAAAACAGAAAGAAAAAAAAATTGAAATATGATAAGTCTGACATTCCTGTAAATCTAAGTTTGAGGAACCTGTAAATTATTAACACGTAAAAAGAAAAAATAATAAAATATTTTTTATAATTATATTATTAATGTACAAGAAACGATTGTATAGTTTCAGCAACTTTTAATTGCTTTGTTAATAAAATCAATAATTATCGATAATTTGATACGTAAAACATTATTCTAATGCTTATTTTAAATTTTATTACAAATTTCTAAACCGCTAATATTTTATTTTGATAAAATTATATTCACGAAAACATTCAAGCTTAATATACACGCCACAAAGATGAAAGTTTAATGCAAATAAACATAAATTACAAGTTACATGATCATGTTATCAGAAAGTATAATGCGAGAAAGTATAATAGCTGGTCATACGCTTCTGTCATTAAGAGGTAAATGAAGTTTCCGTGTTTGCACTTTGTTGAAATCACCGATATTCGAATGTACCAAGGAAACCGTGTCAGTAGGTTGATCTTCGCAAGTAATTACACAACGAATAAATGAACGAACATTTGCGGAATTGAAATTCATGGAAAAACGCAATTTTCGTTAAAAATAACAAAATATAACATTAGGCAAATTGCTGAAGAACAATATATTTTTTCAAGATAAAAATGCCACAAAAATATATTTTTTTTAAATACAATTTCTATTTAGACTTGTCTTTCACATTTTCTTTCTTTGCTGTAAACATCCTTTAATTATTCTCTTTCTAACATAAGAATCAATTTCTGCAATAATCAAGAGAAATAATTTTATATATTATAAAAAATTTTTATATATAATCATTCTATAATTATTAGATATGAAAAGTTCAAAAAATTATGAAAGTCTGAAAGGCTTACACAAATATTAATGATTAATCTATTATTCTTTATCTACAAAAATTTTATATTTATTACCATCTCTATTATTAAAGAAATGTTAAGATAAATATGACAAAATATTCTTATATTCTTTATCAATATTCTCATGATATTGCTATAAAATTTATATATTCCTTTGTTATCTAGTAACTGTTATTATAATCAGTAACTTATCAAATCCCATCTGAAGTATACTTGTCGAAGAAAGTGACTTCACTTCTAAGGTGGGGAGAAAGTGACCTAGAGAGGTCTACGACATCGTCCTCGAATCTTTTCTTCTCAGTCTTCCGTGACGTATGATTGGGTGTGGAATATACAACTGGTACCAAGAAGAAAAAATCTTGTGAGAAGTTAAGGTATTTTCATTTTCAACACATAAATTCCATATTGCTTTTGTAAAAAAATAAAAAAATATAATTAGTTTATTAAATTTTAATCTAAACGTTAATTTAAATTATAACATAAATTATAACAAATTATAAATTAATATTAAGATATAATTCGCGCGCGTGTTTTAATAAAAATCGTTTATTATTTTGCTTTAATTTCTTCTGATTTGCAGTATTCATATATAATTTCTGTATATAATTAAATTTCTGTATTAATTAAAAGAAACGATATATTGGATATGACAGCAGTGTGACAGTAAGTCAATATTTTTAACGTATATATATCATAATGAAATTTCAAGGTTAAATGTTACCAATAGTCAATTCTGTAAATAAGGTTGATAAAAGAGAATTCTATGACATTCTAATTCTTTATCATTTCCGACATTCATTATGTACCAACTTCCTTAATTTCATGCATTACACAATTACTATTATGAAAGCAACAAAATATATATACCGAAATATACATATACGACGTAAATGTTTCTCTAAATATATATCGTGAAATATTTACATAAATTTATCTAAAATGTTATGCTAATGAAATATTATATTATTTTTGTAAATCAGTAGCTTTAATAATAAGAATTAATTAGAATCAAATAATGAGATGAAATACAAAGGAATAATGCTTCTTTTTGTAAAAATTATCGTAATTTTAATTGTAAACGGAAGGATTTGTTTCTATAATATTTCAAATTACTTTGTTTTTTTACTTGTCTAATACAATAATAATAATATTCAAATTTTATTAAAAGCAAATACTTATATTCTTAAATACATATTCTCTTTATCTAAAAAGTACTTCTTTTTAATATTATGTCGTTAAATATATCACATGAGTGTACAATGAAATTTTCCAACATATTTGCTTGCATCCGGGTATTTCCTATTTCAACATGCTGCTGTAAACTTTCCAGGAGAAAGTCAGATACATATTGATTCAAGCGAAAAACGAAGTATCTTTATTTCATTTATATTTCGTGAAAGGTGAACGCCGACCTTTCAATTTCTGTATCCAATCTCGTCTACAGTATATTTTTTCTTTGATCTCAAAATCATAATGATGAGAAAGATAGCTGTGCAATTATATTCTTCAATTATATTTGTCACGTTAATAGCAACAGTCAATTTGATATCTGGTACGTATTATGATTTACAACATTTTAACAATTTATATTAAAAAATTAAATATAAGATTAAAGTTGTCATTATCTACTTATAAATAAACACAATTAACAATAATGACAAAAATATACACAAAAAGTGTATACTGTTTTAATAATTTATTTTTTTCTGATGTCATCTACAATTATTATTAATTAAACTATTATACTATTTATATTTTTATTATTAAATTACAATATTAAATTATAAAAAATACAATAAGACATTTTTAATCCGATTATGCGATTAGATCTTTTAATACATTCAATATAATTTTATTTGCTGTGCCATCATCTTCAGCGAATTTAACGGCTATTATGGTGAATCATGGTCCATGGACAGAAATTCTCGAAAATTGGATTACCCTTCCAAGGCACCAGTTTAACAATTCTCGTGCCATACGAGCGATGAAGATTGATGATAAGATTTTGACAGTGTCTAAAATCTCTCCATCAAATAAAAGAGATGTTTCTGAAACTGATCTTTACTTACTTAGTATGATTTATAAGATATTTAAAAAAATTCAAAAGAAAAAAAATCAATTTAATAATTTTAATTTTTAATATAACTTATAAATAATTACAACAATTACATAATTAAAGAAAAAAATTTTATAATAAAAAAATTATTAAAAATGATGTAATAAAAAAATATTTTTTAATTAAAAGAATGAGATTTAGGAATCTTAAATGGAAATTTACAGGTGCTATTGAAAAATTGGTGTATAGAGTAGACTATCTAGAAAAAAGAGTAAGAAGAGCAGAAGAATTATTGTACTACGTTATTGCTGGAAATAATAAAATGAAAGGTAAAATTTCTTCAATATAAAAAAATCGATTTAAAAAATCATTTCAATATAATATATGATATATAATATATATGATGATAATCAAGATATATTTTTCTTTCTATAATTTAAAAGAAATTAATTGTTATAAGAAAGAAAGAGACAAATTTGTTATTTACAATCCAGTGAGAAATGACAATGGAATCGATTGATGTCGAATCGACGTCGATTCAATTGTCGAATCAATTTGATGATTTCGATGTCGATTCCACTTGTCATTTCTCACTGAGGAGCTTAATACAGCTTTAATCTATTCGTTTATTATGTCATCGTTTTTTTTAGAACCTTGCCCTACTAATTACACGAGAATGGGTCAAAATTGCTATCACTTCAGTAATCGTGATTTCGACTGGAAATCATCGGGTAGTCTTTGCCGTGGTATGGGTGGACATTTGGTTGAATTCAACACGGTCGAGGAGAACCAAGATGTAATTGCGGGTATAATGTCAAACTCCAAATTTAAGGGCAATAATTTCTGGACAGGTGGCTTAAATCCAGGACTTTTATGGATTTGGGCCAACAGTGCTAGACCGGTTCAACAAGACACTAAACAGACCGTCATAGGTGAAGGCAGGTTAGTATCGCTCTTAAATAGAACATTTTTACATAAATAGAATAGAATATCAATAGCGTATATATATTAAAGTTTTTACTTAGCATGACAATTAATTCTCAACACTAAATATTTGAATTATAAATTATTTTAAATTGTAGGTGTTTGAAGTTAACTTTCAACGCATCGTCGAAACTTTATTCATACAGAGGTGAAGATTGCAGCTCAAGACAAAAATATATTTGCGAATTGACGATCGAAGACGAATCAGCAAATAGGATCGAAAGAACAGCACGATTACTAATTGATAAAAGTGATTAGGCACATTTTAGTTGATGAAAATAACAAATCAAACATGAGGAATTATATTTATTTATAAACATATCTTTTATAAGTATATCTTTTTAGTAATTTAATTACAAAATTTTTTATCACAAAATATAATTGCTTTTTTTTTAATAAAAAATACAATATTTATAGGTTCCTCTTGATAACGTATGCATATCTAATTTTGTGTATATTTAAATAAATTGACATTTTAGTAAATTATATTATCATTTATAAGTATATATCATTTATAAGTATATTCATCATTATGAAAGACTATTAAGATATTTGATATAAAGTATTAAATCATAAATTGAAGATTTATAATTTTAAATTTCTGCTTATATTTTTTCATTTCAGCATAGTACTAGTGTAATGTATCATTATATGTAAAAATGAATTAAAATAAATTCATCTTATGCTTTGTAATTATCTTCATTCCTCGTAAAAATTGAAATATTTAGATAAGAATTAAACAAAATCTTTTCAATGATTATAGAATTAATTAATTTTAGAATTATTATTTTAATAACTGATAACAGGGGTAAAAAGAAATAAAAATTAACAAAATAATTTTTACATTTTTTTTCTCTGTTCTATTTTAAATGCAACTTTAGATTTGACAAAAAATAGTCGTTATCTTTAAGAAATATTTTTACATAATATGATGAATCTATAAATAGGTTTTGCTTAATAGATTAATGTTTATTTGCAGTCTTCGCGGCGTGATGCGCCATCACCAGACTATGCTTGTGTTCGTTCACCAAGGACAGTATACGGTTAGAATGTGCCACTAATGCACCATTTTCAATATACATTTCAGTCATTTTTTCATTGGGTTTTACATTGGGGTTTACACTACGGCAGCAATCTTCAATCACAGCTACAGGATAACCCAATTGCAAACCATCCAAACATGTCTCCTTTACGCATAAATCATAGGTGAGACCGCAGACATATAAGAGCGTCATTTCAACGGCTGACAATAATTTTTTAAGTTTTATGGAGCCTTGCGCTTTTTCAAATGCTGAATATGCCTCTCTGTCTGGATTCTGACCCTTATGTAACTTGAGTATAAAAAGGATATTCCGATTAATTAAATAGGATATACCAGATTTCTTAATATCAGATGTACATAATTTCAAAAATAAGATAATTTATAAATAGATTGATTAAAAAATTGTAGGAATTCATGTCTTCTTAAATAACAATTCGTAAATATGGAAGAAAGAAAGAAATAGCTGCCATAGCATGATAAGAACGTCTATACAATTATTGTTTTATATGTGATATAAAGAACTATATCTACGAACTATAGAATTATATCGAACTATAGAACTATATCTATGCAGTTCTAAAGAATTAGACTAATTAGAGAATCTTTAGTGTGATATATATATATGACACAACTCTCTATTTTTGTATAAAATAGAGCTATTACCCGTTTGGAAGAAGGTAATATTAGCAGACCGTTATACAATTCAGCGCCCCAAGTATTCTGAACACAGTGTTTTGGCCAAAGTATTTGCGTTAAATGAGGTTGCAAAAAAACAACGGTGTCAAAAAGTTTCGCCGTTTCCTTAGTGACCTATTTCACAATAGGATTATCTCATATTTATTTCGGATTATAGAATTACAGGCTAAATCTACCTTGGATAAGATTTATTATTTTAATTCATAAAAAAAAACACCAAAAATTTAAATTTATTTGTGTTACTGACACAAAAATAAAAAAGTTATCTAAAAGGACATATTCAAGAATTTTTTAGAAATTTCTATTTTATATTATATACAGTAAGAGCAAAAAGTATTCGTGGAATACTTTTAGTATACAAGGAAATTTGTTATAAAAAAAATCTTATTTGTAGAAAATAAATTAAACATAACATTAATTAGCAATTTTATACAATGAGTTACATTCTGTTCTAATATAAACAAACGAACTTAGCACGTATTCCTGATTTTAGAAGCTAAATTTCTCGTCTGTACGAATATTTTTTGAGCATTCAAACAATACAATTTTTAATTTTCGCTTATTTTTGATGATATATTTTGTATAATTAATACACATCATTTTGGTATATATAATTTTAAGAAACATACAATCTATTTTATTCTTTATGAATAAATTATTAATTATCAAGAAATCGTTAATTAAACGTCGAATCGATGTCAAATTGGTGTTAAAATAATCGAATTTATATCGATTCGACATCAATTCGATGATTCATTTCTCTGGATAATATTTACTTTTTAAAAATAAAGTTTTTTTTAAAAAATATTTTCTCTGTACTTTTTGTACTCACTGTTTGTACATATATAAATAGCTAAAACTAGTTTTGCATAAACTTATGATATATAAAAAAATAGCAATAGATAATATGGAAAAAAAATAATATGATTAGAACGTTAATATTAAATTTATTTTTTCATTTATTTATTCAAATTATTTTATTGAACCAAGAAAATAAAATAGTTCATTTTATGAAACTATTTTATTATCAGGCAGGCATGTTTAAATACTTCAGATTTCGGATCAAGTTCGCGCATCGCCAAATTGTCAAAGAAGCTAATGTGATTCTCCGGATGCCAATCCTGTACATATATCACATCGTCCCAATGACCCTTCTTCAAAATCCGATTTATCGGTTCCACCACTTCCAACCCATGCTTAAAACCGTATTCTTGAAATGTGCCAACGACAAAATCGTTCTGTACATCAATGACTAACAAAATATTAATGGGATTCATAATCATATGTATCCACTTACAACACCTACAACAAGAATTTGTTTATTGTAAAAAAAAATCCAAACTTTATCTCTAAGCAATTTGCTTTTAATCAATTATTCATACAAATAAAAATCCGAACTAAATAAAAATTCTCTCTTTGCCTTTTTTTCAATCCAATTCAATAAATGATTTAGAAAATCATTTTTTACATTACTTTATATATATATATATATATATATATATATATATATACAACACACACACACACACACACACACACAGTTGTTGACTTGATTACAATTAGGAATAAAGAAATATATAAAAAAATACGAAAGCGTAAGCTTGGCAATAAATAAATATGACTAATGGTTAAAGAAAAGAGCATAAACAAAGACATTAGCATTAAAAATGCTAGCATTAAAATGAATTATTTATTAAAATAAATTATTTATTAAAAAAAAACAACGAAAAATAACTATAATTCCTCATTATCGGGTAAGAATGTGTTAAAGGAGATGGAAAGGTTTGGACGGCTGAAAATTATATAAAATTTGAATGTAACCTTATTATTTATTTGTTTGTAAACAAATAAGTAAACATACATAAATTTTCTTTCTCGAATTTCGCTTTGCGAAATGATAAGACGTTTATTATCTGACTCTTTATTTTGATAACTATAGCAGTGTCGCTGTTCGTAGCTTAGCGCCGAGACCCAGTGTCTCTACATCTGTTTTTAATTACTGAAATATACATAAATTTTCTTTTTAGTATGTTTCGAATGTTTTCTTGACAAACAAAATCAGCCATGAAAGTCCACAAAATATGAATAATTAAGAACAATATTAATATTTAGTGCGCAAATCGCGCAGTAGCCTTTAAATCTTAATATTGTCCTTAATTAATATTGTCCTTAATATTGTCCTTAAGTCAGATAATAAACGTCTTTTATTTTTTCGTAAGTGAATTTCAAAATATAATGTAAATTATAATAACATACATCTTATTAGATAGTGTCGTAAATATAAAATCATTAAATATAGTCAATCTGTACATGTGATGTTATTTAATGAGATATTGTAATTTAGACTATTTTTCAACATTTACTTGTGATTCAACTATAACAAGATATTTATTATCTAGAAGCTTTAAGTCGAGAACGAAGCACGAAAACAAACGAGGCAGTTCGTCTCGCAACATATCAATAAGAATAAATTGAAACGGACAGATAAATCATCTAAATATGTCAAATTTTACAGACTCTAAATCTTAAAATTATAAACAATTTATACAAAATCAAAGTCACAGGTTGATGAAGGTGTTAACGATTAAAACGTATATCATTAATCGATTGTGTGGAATTTTCTTTATTTTGAACATTTCGATTCTCTTTGAAGTCCTCTTCAGTAATACATAAATCTCAAATCCTAAATCATTGAACCATCCACATGTGAGTCACTAACAGGTTTTCAACTGAAGTGGATCCTGATTTGACATATATAAAATTAAAATTGAGTCAATAAAAAAAACCTATTCCAAGCAACTCACCTCAAAACGAGAAGTTCAACAATTCCATAAAGCTTAGAGATTTATATTAAATAATAAATTATTGAACAAGTTATCTCAATTTTATACATATTCATTACCTGTAACCTTCTTCTCCGGGTAGTCAAACGCGTTTAACGGACAGTTTTTAATTGAAAAAGGATGTACCGCAAAACAAAACAATTGAGTCCTAATTAACATTACAATATTCCAAATATAAACGTAAAGTCATAAATTATATGCGTACAAGACGTGAAAAATACAATAAATTCTTTGAAGTGATTTAATTGGTCATTTAGTATGCATCGTATATGCATGATGTAATCCTTCAATGTCAGACCATAAATTCAATCCATTTTTTTGCATGAGAATGTGCGCTTTTTCAGAGATTAGACGTTTATTTAAAGATCTCTTCTGATCCAGAATTTGGACATTCTCCCAATCAAACTCATGATTCAATTCAATTCAAATTGTGATTCGTAATAACCGATTGTGAATTGATATTTCATTTGATGTGATTATGATGTTCAGTAATTCTAGAGTTCAATTTTTTACCAGTTTGACCTACGTAAGACGCATCACAATCTTTTGCATGTTAATTTATATATTACATTTTTATTCTGATCCTTTGGGAGGATATCCTTCTAGGTCTTAATGAATCTACTGAATTTGTTATTACTGTAAAATGCTTCAAGTTTTCTTTTTTTACAAATTTTAAGAAATTTATTTGATGTGGTATTTATGTAAGGAATTAAAAACCAAGGAGTTCTTTCTATATTTTTTGAATTGTCGTTATTGGACATGGAATCTTGTTCAATCAGGAACGTCTAGAAGATAAAAATTTTAATCTTGTGGTAATGTCAAAAATAAACTCCATTGGGTAATCATTCCTTGCGAGAGTGTTGATTACTAATCTAATATTTTTTGATAAAATTTTGATTCAGATAATAAAACAGCTAGATATTTTGGGAGTCGCATTACCATTTTATATTAGATATGTGGACGATATTGTGATGGCAGCTCCAATTGATTCAATAGAACGCATTTTGACTGTTTTTAACTCATTTCACACTAGGTTACAGTTTATATTGAAAAATGGGGGGAGGCATGATTAATTTTTTGGATGTGACTATTATTAAGAATAAAGATTACTTAGAATTTGACTGGTATCACAAATCTACTTTCTCAGGACTTTACCTGAATTTTTTATCTGCACATCCTACATCACAGAAAAAAGAAATAGTATTTGGAATGGTTGATAGAGCTATTTTATTATCTGAACCAAAATTTTATCAAAAAAATCGGAACTATTGTTAAACCCTATCAGGAACTGTAGAATTCATCGAGAACTATAAAATTTCATAGTTTTTAATTGAATTTTCGAATCTTGGCACGGGAAGTTAGCACCGCAAATTTTCCGCAAGTGTTATTTTTTTTAGCTAAATCATCGAAACTATTTATAAAACCTATCAGGAACTATACAATTATTGCGGGTGCCAATGAAACTCTTATCAAAACCTGCGGTGCCAAAAGATGAGGTGCCAACTTCATACATGTAAATAATCTATGTTCCTATGTAACAATGAAAATCGTTGTTAATGTATAAATGTTATTGTATAATAATAAAAATAATTTTTTTACTTTGCGATTTGCTCACTTTTTACATTCCTTTAATTTAAAAAAATTTATAATTTGAACTAAATTTTATTTTTAATTTGAATTATATTTAATTTCAACGTAACATTATTTTAAATTATTAAATTCCCTTTAAAATGATCTATTATTTTTTTAAATTCTGCCCATAAATTTCTAGCATTTACCTAAAATGAGTCGATAATAGGGACCTTTCCTCTATATATGCTATTTTACATATATTCGATAAATTTATTCTTTCATCTCTTTCTTTTTCTGGAATAAAAATAACGTTCGAAAATAATCGAACTTGTATATCTAAATAAAAATTCAAGCAGGACACAATAACGTTAATATGATATTAAAGGTTTTCTTTATTCAGAGACTTAAAAATGTGGTTTTTAGAAGTAGTTTATGAATAAATTATATATCGATCAAGCTAAAACTTTTTTATAAAAATTAGGAGCAAATAGTCTAATCTCCTCTTTCCGTATTAAAAATAACATAAAAATCGCAGGAAATTTCTCGCTGCAGTCTTGCGAAAATTAAAATATTCTAATCGTTCTTTTTCAGTTCATTCTACATAAGTATACATAGTTACTAA
>Ga0157363_1003258_pt1 | contig 14619 bp, 6 predicted proteins | sample AttsexASBM1_FD_111477 | JGI IMG/M metagenome (GOLD analysis project Ga0157363, IMG submission 111477) | Fungus gardens microbial communities from leaf cutter ant in Ribeirão Preto, State of São Paulo, Brazil - Atta sexdens ASBM1 | ecosystem: Host-associated > Fungi > Mycelium > Unclassified ...
CCCGCGCGCGCACACACACACACACACACACACACACACACACACACACACACACACACACACACACACACACACACACACACACACACACCTTTAATGAGACATTCTGTTATTGAATTACAATTATGTTTACTTTTTGGTCATTGCATTACAACAATTATGCTTATTTTTTGTAAATTCTTTTTTGTAAATAGAATGATATAAAAGAAGCAAATTTATCTATCAAGGAAGCATATAAGATGTATTGGAAATTGAAAACACGAGCGCTCGAGGAAACTCTTACAGACATTACTTTCTGCGACGATATGCAAGATAATATCTCAAATAAATCACCGCGAAAGATAATAAACAATCAAAAACAAGACAAGAATCTGAGTCCAGAAAAAGTTACAAAAGATTCAGAGAATATAAATCCTTACAATAGCAAACATTTGACGGAAATTGAGGACACATTCAACCAACTGGATTCAGTGAATGTTGAAGGAGCCTGGGGCAACCATCTTAACAAAAACAAGGAACAAATACCGAAGAAGAAGCAAGCTCTATTGATTGGTAGATCTTCTTCCTTTCAATTGTCTAAAAACAAGTTTGAAAGGTCAACATTTACTAAACGAAACCCGAGAAAATCGCTATCATTGGTAAAAATAAGGAATAAATCTGAAAATATTCTAAATATCTCGAGTATGGACCGGTTGGATACAGATAAAGATACAGCTGTTGATGAGGCAAAGCCTATATTCGGCGAATTGACGAAAATAACATTTGAGAAAAGTAAACCTGTTTTACAACACTCCATTAATGTTGTCCAACAATTGGCCGACGGCCATGCGACTGGCATAAGCCGCAATTTGAATCCAGGCTGGTTGCATCGATGCACGAGAGACAATAATTTGGAAGTGACAACGATTAATCCTGAAAGACTGTCGGGCACTAGCGATTCTGGAATAGATTCCATGGAATCCAGCATTTATTCTCCGAACGATCTGGCGCCCACTGTGCATTTTTCATCGTTTCAAGTCTCGGATGAAGAAGATTTTATATGTAATAGTGAATCTGAGGAAGAACACGGCAATAAACGCATTAGAAACTTCAAGAAACGATTGAGTGATCAAAATGATTATCCTATAAAACGACGACGTATTCATATTGATTCCGATTCTACGATCGCTAGATTTCATATAATTGATAGCGATACATCCAAGTTGACTTCCTATGTCGATAGGAGTTTTAATTTATTGTGTAGAGATGAGCATAATAAAAATGAAATTGACAATGCTAATGCATTTAACTTGACTAATAATATTAGTACAAGCACAAATATAACAAACGAATCAAATAGAATTAAAAAAGATGCTGTTACTTTAAGTTCTAACATTGAATCAAATGTTATCATTAAGGACAAAATGATATCTGAAAATGTCTGCCCGACTGAAAATGATCAAACTAAAGAAGTATTCAGAATGATTGATGTTATTTCAAAATCAACCAATCTTAAAAATCAGAAAGACTTTTCAACGTCTGACGCAAAACCTGTGAAACGTGCAAGAATCAAACAATCTAACAATTTCGACCCCAGTTATATAGAACAAAATAATAAAGAATTTGAGACAAGGACAAAGACGAATAAGAAATCTCAACGAAGCAAAGAGAAGACGACCGATAATAAAAAAAAATTCAATGTAAAAAGGAAATCTTCCAGAAGAGAATCAAATTTAGAGAAGGTTAACGAAGAACAAAATTCAGATTTAGAAATGAAAAAGATTCCGACATATAATGTAGAAATGTTACAAACGATTCCTCGCTCTAACATTAAATTAAATGAAATTGGCAATCTCATCATGCAATTTTCTGAAACTGTTTCCACTGATGTAATGAAAAAAGATGTCTCGATATCTTCAACAGTGAGCACAAAATTGACTGCGAAAGAAAAGCTGAAGAAAAAAATAGCTGCTGGAACGATGAATGATAATTTTGTGAGGATAAATCTGAAGAAAAAAGTATTTGTGCGAAATAAAAAGAACTTTAATTTTGTTAAATATAAGAGAAATCAATGGAAACAGAGGAAGAAAGATTTGACGTCTAGTGAGAGCAATTTGAACGCGGCCGACTTAATCGACAAAAATAGCATGACATGCTTCAAATGTGGTGAGTCTGGGCACTTCGCTAAAAACTGCTCAGCTTCCAAGAACGCTCTTCTACCTTTAGAAGAAATCGATGACTCCTTGAACTTTCCAACTTTAGAGGAAGCTGAAAAAATGGCAAATGAGACTGCCATGATCGCTCACAGTCATAAGCAACTTCCCAAACAACCATCGTATTTTGCTACGAAGACTTGGCAAAACGAAGAAGATATAACGGAATTATTTAATGACGACTTTGCAGATTTTGATGAAAAGAGTGATACATTAACTTTCGGGCATAAAGTGCCACAGGAATTAATATCCAGATTATTGCCGTCTCAAATGAAAGAAATTGATCCATTATATAATGTGAACGAAGATAACAGTCTCATTGAAACTCCCACTGAAGTTTTCGAGGCATTACGCATGTTTGGTCATGAAAGTTTCAGAGTTGGCCAAGAAAAGGCAATAATGAGAATTCTATCTGGTTACTCTACCCTGGTAACGCTATCGACAGGCTCTGGGAAATCTCTATGTTATCAATTACCAGCATACTTATATGCTCGACGTTCTGTTTGTATTACTCTGATAATTTCACCTTTGGTATCCTTGATGGACGACCAAGTGACAGGCGTACCGTTATTTCTGTCTGCTGCATGTTTACATACCAATCAGACGATGAAAATAAGAGAACAGGTGATACAATCTGTGAAGGATGGAAAAGTGAATATCCTGCTGATGTCACCAGAAGCGGTTGTAAGCAGCGAGAAATCTACTGGTTTCGGCGCTCTGCTCGGGCAGCTACCGCCAATCGCATTTGCCTGCATCGATGAAGCCCATTGTATCTCCCAGTGGTCACATAATTTTAGACCTTCCTACTTGATGGTTTGCCGAGTACTCAAAGAAAAGTTGAAAGTAAAAACAATATTGGGACTCACGGCGACTGCTACGAAAACGACAGTGAAAAGTATAATAAAACATCTAGACATACACGACGGAATAGCTGGTGTCATTTCGGACGTGCCTCTGCCTAGGAATCTCGTCCTAACGGTATCCAAGGACGAAAACAAGGACCAGGCTTTAATCGCATTGTTAAGAAGCGAGAGGATCCGCGAATGCCACTCTGTGATAATATATTGCATTCGTAGAGAGGAATGTGAGAGAATCGCGGGATTGTTAAGAATATCGCTGCAGGTAAATATTAAAATTTTTAGTTTTCTATAAACGAAACAATAAGAAATATGTCTTTTAATATAAGATAAGAAATTAACTTTTTTCCTTCATTTGTGTGAGAGAAATTGAATTGAACAAAATCTTTTACATAAGACAGATTTATATTAAATGTATACATTCACCGATAGGATCCGCGAAATTCTGAGAAGTCAAACACGAAGATATCTGCAATAGCTGAAGTTTATCATGCTGGTATAACACCTTATAGACGCAAAATTGTCCAAAAAAAATTTATGGACGGGAACATTAAAATTGTGGTTGCCACTATTGCATTCGGGATGGGCATCAATAAATCGGACATTCGGGCCATTATTCATTACAATATGCCCGGTACCTTTGAGGGATATGTACAAGAAGTTGGTCGTGCCGGAAGAGATAATATTACAGCACATTGTCATTTGTTCTTAAATCCCATGGTATCATATTTGATTAAAAATTTGAAATTGCTCTACAAAAAACTCTTATTTATCTTGGAGATCTCTTTACTAATTAAATCAATTATTATTCGTAAATAGGAAGACAGTGATAAATGGGAATTGCGCAGACACATACATGCGAATGGTGTAGACAGACATACGATTAGACATCTACTTCAGAGGATTTTCATTCCATGTTCTTGTATAAAGATCAATGAGAAAAATTCAGGTCAAAGATGTCCCGGTCACGAAGTCGCTCTTCCAATTGATGAAACCGTTCGAATCCTTGACATCACACAGGAAATGATTTTGACATTATTGTGCTATCTCGAGCTACACCCAAAAAGATTCATTACTGTGTTACCGTCCGTGTACGTTCAAGCACGGGTTTCAAGTTACGAAGGACCACACGCCCTTAAACAAGCCGCACAATCTGTAAGATCTTCACAATACTAATAATTTTATTTTTCTTTAATTTCTATAGAATTTTTCTAAGAGCGGTATAAAAACAGCAAAAAAATTTTATTATATGTCATAAAAAAGAATATGAAAATAAAAAAATATTATAAACTTTTGATTTTAGTCTCCACCGCTCGCAATGGCAATAGCGCTGGACATGAAAAACGGGATTTCACATAAAAATATTATAGAATTCTCAGTAATTGACATTGCATCAGCTATCGGATGGGATAGTGGCATAGTAAAAAGTCATCTTAAGACTTTAGAATGGAAGACAGGTAAGAATTTTACATTCTTTTTTACTTCAGAAAATTTCTGATTTTTCTGAAACGTATTTCACTTACATGAATGTATCTGAATATGTTTCACAGTTGATGGCAAGAAAAAACGTTCAGCCATATCTGTAGAATATCATAAACTCGGTTTACGAATGAAAGCACCGGGCGATCTTAGTGACATTGAACTAGACGAGGCACTCGATACATTGATCACACGTACGCAATCTCAGGAAGCTTTTTGTTTACAACAACTCGAGTTCACATCCTCCGCGTTTAATAAAATCAGCGTGTCGTCAATTAAACATTGCTTGGTCTTAGATGATAACATTATGAAGAAATCGGAGGAGCTTAAAGATACTATCAGAGAATACTTCCAATCAGACTCTCCTTTTAATGATTTCAATATCAGTTTTCAGGTACGTCCTTGCTGACTCGTTACTGAGAAATTTATTTATTAGAATCTATGATATAAAAATAATTAAAATTGGAAGTACATTATTTTACCATTTTTTACTTTTTTGTAGAATAAAATGACGAACGAGCAGCAGATCGCAGTCGATGTCCGCAATTTGATAACATGTTATAGGGATACTAAGTTTACGGGTCGTGCCATAGCCCGTATCTTTCATGGAATACAAAGCCCGAATTATCCTGCATTGATTTGGCATAGATGTCGTTTTTGGAGAATTCATATCGCTGCAGATTTTAACACAATTTACAAAATCGCAGTCAGGGAAATTCTAGCGTTACGATAACGAAATCAATTGATTGAGTGATAATTATACATTATATTTAATACATTATATTTAATCCGATTTTAATTTACACTTACTTTTAATTCTTCAGAATAAACTTTCATAAGGTATTAAAATGAATCTACGAACGAATCAAGTTTGCCTTAAAAAAAATATTTTTTTTTTATTTTCAATATTCAATTATAAATTATATGATTTGACAAATATAAATTTAATGATTTGAGCTCCTACATAATGCATAGTGCATAAGTGAATCAATCAATCGAAATCTTTCCTTATCCTCCCTATCTTATCGTGGAAAAGAATTTTGATTGGATGATTCCCTTATGCACTATGCATTATGCGTTGTGCAAGAATCTATGCTGCGGCTATTATGCAGCTTATGTCATTTTGTATGTGATGATCCATATGTAGCAAATTTAAAATAATGAGTTATATAACATATTTAAAATATTGAAACTTAAATAGTGTGAATGGATTTTAATGAAAAAGTAACTTACTTTTATTTAATAAAATACATTTAAAAAATTAAGGGCTACCACACACAAAATGACGTAAGCTGCATAAGCGTAGTGTAAGATCGCTGGACCAATGATCATTCGACAAAAAGAAGCCATATTGATTTGCATAAGATATTACTGATCCAGTTGTCTTAGGCTGATATTCGTAGTCGGTTTTTATTTCAAAACAATATCGTCTTAAATATAATGCCTTAAGACACTAATGCAACTATCTGATTGGTTCATGATATCTCAAGATTGAAGACGGTTTTGAATATAAGAACTGACTATGAATACCGGCCTTAGACTCCTATTTTCTTTCTACTGTTATATGATGTCAGGTCAGTTCTTAAATAAAAAAAAAAATCAAATCTTAAATAAGTAAAAAAATCAAATTTTTATATATTATACAGAATGTTTGATAATTCTCTCAACAATAAAAAATTTCTCAACAATGTTCGTGAGCAGAGATTATTAAATAAAGGTAAAATTGAGGCATAATATAACTTTAGGATATATCTGAAAATTCTTTATGAAAATATTTCTTAAGGACCTCTTACAGATATCTTGAAGTTATGATTCGATTTTAAGCATTCTGCTCATAATTAAAAAAAAATACAAAAAGAATTGCAAAATGGACTGGCTGGCAAAAAGGATTATTTTACTTACAATGAGAAGTGATCACCTTTCTACATGTATGTATACAATTCATGCACGATTAACGATTAGAAACCTAAGAGGATCCTAAAAAACCTAGTCTGTATTACTAATTAAATCGTAATTTTTGTATAACAATTACTTTTTTCTCTTTTATAAATTCAAAAATCCTTTTCCATGATTAAAGCATACAACAAATAATTTTTCTTAAGATTTCAATTTCGGATTTTTTTGTTGTTCTTGGCATAAACACCTCACAGATATGTATTAATGTGCATACTTTATTTCTGGAAAAGGATTTTCGAATCTGTAAAAGAAGAAAAAAATAATTGTACAAAAATTATGAATCAATAATACAGACAGCTTTAGGATCCCTTTAATCAGGAATGACGTTATCACACGTGTGATGGAATTGTGCCTTTGTCGAGGAAATGCATTTGAAAATGTATCTGAAAATCAGTTTAAAAATGATGTGTTTTTTGTATCTATAACTACAAATTAATACAAATATTCGAATTTAAATGTATTTCAGATATATAGGTAGATACACAAAATATATCTCTATACGTGTATTTAGATACGTATGAAGATACTAGCGAACAATAGCCATAGTCGATTATTTCCAAGATAGTTTCTGAATTTTTTTATTATAGATCTTATATAAATCATAGATCAATCCGTTAACACTTAACAATATTTGTATTAATAAACATTCCTGATTTCACAATTTTTTTCTTTTGTTTTTATTATATCATTTTGTGGGTCAAATTATATATTAATCATAAAATTTTTAGATGAAAAAAAGATTTTGAAGGTTAATGGATTAATCACATATGCAGTGTTTCCAAAAATGAATATAATTCAAGGAACTTTACAAAAATCTACGAGAATTCGATTAATCTGTTACATAAAATTTCTGTTCAATCCTCTTCAACCTTTTAATAGCCTACAACTGTATTTATAAGTAATCTGTGATTTTTAAATGTTTGTAAAATTCTTATAAAACATTCGTTTATACACGTATACAAAAGTGGTAAATATTAAAAGTGATTATATCTATAACCATAAATTCATGAAAGACCAAAGGATTGAAATATCTATAGATCCAGGAGTCATTATAATCGACATAGTTATAATAACAGTTAGTTATCTTCTCTAATGTAAAAATCGTTTTGAATTTTTAGGTAAATTATGCGTTCAGTTAGAGCACTCACGCGCTGTAAACATTCTTTATCGTTCCTTACGTGCGCTGTAAACATTCTATTTTTATCATTTAGTACATGTGAAAATTTGTGACTATTTTATATAATTCGATTAAAAATTTGTATTATTATTTAAATGTCAATTGCACTAATATAGACTTATATTTTCAAAAAACAATATTACAAATTTCTAATAGGATTGGAAAGAAATTATTTGTACACTAGGCATGTCAGAAATCAATAGCAAAGTGAGATCAATTATGATTAAATAGTTGGCTAAGATGAATACTTGTATTTTTTTTGTTTGTATTATATGATTATATGTTAATATATAATTATAATAAATTAGGACTTAACATTAATATATAATTATAATAAATTAGGAAAGAAGGAAATGGTACAAAACTTTAATGATAGTTAATTAACTGGAGCTATCAGTGCAATCGAGTTTACGCAGATGTGACTATTTACGAACATGTATTCTTTCTGTGCGTAAAAGTGCAAGACAAGTGGCACGATAGTTTAACATCGAAAAAGTGGAATAGAGATAAAAACAAATAAGAGAGAAAGTTAGTGAATGGCTTGTTAAATAAAACAATATGTGGAAATGTTTTCACACACTGTAATTATTCTACTTCTTATTACGCAACTCATTTGTATGAAAAATTTGATATTAAAAACCAAGTTAAATCCCACACTTTTTCTTCCAATCAATGTAGTAATAGTTATTTAATTGCCTTGGTAGTTTAAAGGCTTAGAACAATCGTATGGGGTACGAGAGATTCGAGATTGAAAATTCTAATTCATTCATTAAAATTAATCTTCCCAAAATAAATTCAGTCAAATAATTCATTAATGTGATTCTTTTGAATCAAATAAATAAAATAGTTTAAATTCAAGATTTATTATATTGCTCGTGTTTTTGACTTTTTCTATTAAACCATTTTTTTTAATGAGAAATTACAAACTAACACAAAACTAATAAGTTTTTCATAGACTCCTTCAATTGAACAATTCAGAAATAATGATAATAACATAAAGTACAGGCTATAGGAGTCAACGCTGGTTATCAATTAGCGCAATTCTTAATATTAAATACAATTCCATCCATTTTTTTTTAATTCTATAATTTGTTCATTAAAAATTAAATCTTTTTTTAAAACAAATTCAGCCGAATTCATTAATGTGATTTTTTTTGTTATCATGTCTTGGGATATTTAAATAAATTTCACGTCGAATTCCCTTGTAAAGCACATGGCTTACGTCGCTGCTTTTATTAATTAAGAGAGAGAGAGAGAGAGAGAAATTTTTTAAGAAATAAAAATGAGAAAATAAACATTTTATAGTTATATTTATTGCATATAACCTTTTATTAAACAATGTTAAATTATATATACATATTTCCATACTTGGAAAAAATCACAAGCATTAAAAAAAATTTAAGTATTTCGCTCATTTGTTATAACAACGATACACTTGGGTAATTAGAAGTACACTTCTATAAGGACACTAAAGTAAAACATCTTTCAGCAGTAGCAATGTCAAAATATCCAATCTGAAACATTCAATAAAAACTGAAGTAACAATTAAAGTAACGATTGAATCGATATCGTTACCATTACAGATAGAAAAAAAATGATTGTTACCAAAAAAAGTAACAAAAAAAGTAAACTACGTTATAAGTAATGCGTTACTTTTCAACTTTGCAACTGTCGAATCATTATTTTTCCTACAATCGTTGGTTTAAGAGTACATGAATAATAGCAATAATATATAAAAATGTATTGTTTGTCCTATTCGATCACTGGTAATTAATTCGATTACTTTTTTCAGAAAAATATATTATGAAAATAAAAGAAAAAGAGTAAGATTCGCGGGATGTCCAGCGTATTATCCGCGCGCTTTACTTGCTCAGCTACACCGATTAGTTACGTTTCACGTTACAAATACGGTATATAACCTACACGGAAATTTAAATTAATATCTCGTGAACTATTATCCAGTGACATGATTTTTACTGTTAATTGATAAAAGGGGTGTATTATACATATTCAAAATTTAACAAAATTTAGAACGTTGGAGATGAATCATTTTTGTGAGTCACGAGCGCTATTTCATTAACAAGAGAGAGAATTTTTATAAAATTATAATCGATATTCATAGACTGATCTTATATTTAAATAACGTAAAGTTTATCTCACATAGATGCTCGCCTTATGATCTTTCATTATATTTTAAGATATATGTAAGATGACGTTGAATATATAAGATCGGATTATGAATATTGACTTATAATAATAATAAATATATAACAAATCATAATAAAAAGATATTTTACTTATATCTTTTTTGTTTCAATATAGCGATCAGACTGATCAGAGCGAGAAGAACAGATTCTCTCGCTGTCTCGCTCGCCAAATCAAGTCGAACCAAATGCGGCATGCTCGGACCCCAATGGGCATTGCTAATTTATTGTATATATGCCATTGTATATAGTTTACAATACAAAACGAAATTTTACATGGATTTAAAACTTTCCACGCAAAACGGGATAAGCGGATTAAATACATCTTTAAATTCTTTTGTTAATAACTTTTTAACAAAAACGCGTGACAGCTAAAACTTTTGAGCCTTCACTCAGAGTCATAACTTTGACCGTATATGTCAAAATCAATGAAATAGATCGGTGTTATGCAGTTTTAATTTAAATTCCGTCAAGGATTGACAAGAAGAAATACAATAAACACAATTATTAATAAAAAAACATGAATATTTATATAAAGAAATGGTAACGGTAATAAAAAGTGTTTCTTCAATGAAGCCATATTTGCAATTAATGACAATCTTCCACGCGCAACAAATACACATATGATTATTGTAATCATGACATTTCTTAATAATAACAATAATAGGCGTTGTATGATGTATATAGCATATATGTATGTCATCATATATTTAAAAATACATTAAATTAAAGGAAGGAAGGAGGTCAACAACTATATGCATGGGAACATAAATGTCTTGATATCCAAAGTTGCACGCGTATCGAAGACATAAGAAGGCATGAAAAAGCATGTTAAAAGGCATTTGTGTTCCCGTACGTACATATTCATAAAAAAAGATAAGAAAATGAATGAAGTTAGGTAAGAAAAATTAATTGTGATTGACTTCTGGGCTTGATGTTTTACTTTTATAAGTAACATTCAAATAAAAAGTTCATAAAAGAGAAAAGAGAAAAATCTCCTTTTTATTAATCTTGTTTTAGGAGCTCCGCACTATCAAAGATACAGGAAACAGAGAATAAAGATTTCAACCTATCAGAAACTATGTACTGTGGAATACAGTTTCAGATGGATTGAAATTCTTATTGTTCTCTGTTCCATATTCCTGATGGTGTGCAGCTTCTTAAAGATCGATCAGTCTGCATATATAAGATTGTTCAAATATATAAATATTGTAAGAAATGTTAATATCAAGTTTTTTCTTGTTTTAAATAATTGGATTTTTTCATTATATTTTTATGCTTCTTTTTTTAGATCAAAGATCAAAGATTAGACAAAAATCGTTTCTAATCTTATTTTTATGACTGTAAATATAGGCCATGCTGTCAGATTAACATTTCCGATTCTCCAATAAGAGTATAATGATTAAAAAAAAACAAATGACAGTCTTAAAGTGATAATACGCAAAGTATTTATATTCTTATATATCAACTTGAACTAGTTCTATAATTATATTCATTTGTGCGCGCAAATGAAATTGAAAGAATACCTGACTGATTAAATTCTGAATAATTATCGAATTTGACTGCTACTTAATCATAAAAATAGGCTAACAATAATAAAAAATAATGTTGTAAACGAATATTGTCAAATCGTCTTTGTGACAAAATCTTTCGTTGCTCTCGTCAACGAGAGGAAGGGCTGTTTCTCACAGCAAAATTATAAACTAATGTAAAAGTATCTCAAGTACAAATATGTTTGCGCATGTTACGATATAAAAAGACTTTGTCAAAATGTACAAAACTCCGATTTTTGTGTGCGTCGTCTGATACGCTAAAATTTTTATGTATCTTTTATTTCGCAAATACCGAATGTCGAAATTAAATTCGATCGTTATGCGAATTTAATGTTATAGAAATGGATCGCAAAAACTGTCGATAATTGAAAAAATGCAATATTCATATTTCTTGATAAAATTTTGTTAGATACTGGAGCATTATAGTGAGCTGTGAATTTTTATTTACTAATTCTATTAATCATTGATTGTATGATTTATCATCGATTATTTTTCAAATAATATACATAATGTGTGCGCGCGCGCGTATGTGATGTGATGTGTGTGTGTGTGTGTGTGTGTGTGTGTGTGTGTGGATGTGTAATACTGATCTAACCAGTACCAAGGATTTTTGGCAGTCGAATTTTAAAAATGTTTGAACTTTGTATATACATATTTTTTGCCAGTAATACTTGCTAGAATGCGTTAACATTCCTTAATACATACAGTAGAACTCCATCTATCACGATCTTTTCGTTTACATTTTACTTTAATCTTTTGCTCATTTCTATGCCAATAACGAATCTTGTGCGCAGATAACTAATTATATAATAAAAACGAATATATATGTACATTCCAGAATTTGTGAAAAGAAATCTATAAAAGTTAAATATATGTGGAATTATAAATATAATAAATCTAAATTCCAGATTTAAAATAGTCATTGCTGTCATTCAGTTGTTCACCAAAAAAATGAAATGACTGCTTCTTTATATAAAAGAATGCAATAAAAAATAATTTTTCAGACATTAGAATAGTAATGAAATGTGAATTTTTTAATCAAAGTAATTTAAGAGTAATTTTTTAAGGCCATTAAAAAACATTTATTTTCTTATTTTTCTGAATATGCATTTCTTTGATAGCTTAATAATAGTAAATTCTTTTTTATATTATGATTTGAAAGTTTATAATAAGAACAAATTGATAATACTAATTTTATGATTTATTAGTATCCTGACGTTTCATAGACATATTTTATATGTATATTCAGAGTGGAATCCCATGAGGCATATTTTTGCCGTGTATTGCGTAAACGCATAACCAATTAATAATTAGTAAATTATAAAAACATGAAACTATTAAACAGCGGATCTTCTTCTGATTGATTACGCGGTTACACGATATATACATCTCGTAGGAATCTAACTTTAGAACTCAATAATACTCGATTTTTACTTGCAAAAACTGCAATTTTAATGTTATCTAAGTTTGATTATTAATGAAGATAATAACTGTAGTGAAAAAATTGTAATTTTGCGGCAATATACATGATGAGGCAAAAGTATCGAAACCCTGAATATCTCGGAAAATATGTGTTTCAGATGAAAGTTGTAAGATTTAAAAAGATCTTTTTATTGATCTTATCAATTTGATCTTGATCTTGGCGATGCCATTCAAAGTCAAACTGATAAGATCAGTAAAACGATCTTTTTAAATCCTACAACTTTTATCTGAAACACTTCTGTAAAATTTATATTTTCTAGGATATTTATTAGGGGTTCCGATACTTTTGCCTTATCCTGTATATGAGATTATAAATTATAACATTATAAGTATATGCATACTTATTTATGAAGCATTTATATAATAATAAAAAATCATGAATTTAACACAACATATTAAATATTTATGTTAATAATCACAAATTTATATCAGTTCTCGATAATGTCAACGCTTTTCAATTACCTCCGGGCCTTTGGAACCTTTTTAGTGAATGACGAAAATTTATCCAAGATAGATGATCTTTAATAGCATTTCGTAGATGACTCCGATGACAGAGGTGGAGTTAACTAACAGAAGATTGGATGCTGCAAGCCAAATCTCCAATCTTAGATTCCCGAAATTGACATTTAATATGAAAAAATGACTTTTTGCAATATTTGCTTTTTGTAAAAAAAAAAATTGATCAGAAATCATGAATATATTGATCATGCTCTATAAAATGCATTTTTTATTTTTAATATTTTACTTTTTTTCATGATATGAAGAATTTAAATATAGGATTTTTCTAAGATAATAAATTTATCGCCTATTGCAAACTCATTTACACATATAAGATATCCCAGAATGATCGCCAAATATTTCGTGCGCTGATAGAGCGACTCGACTGAGTCGAAAAATCTTCTACCACATTTTGAAATTTTCAATAATCAACAAATATTAAAAATTGTCGAATATTGGTTTAAATAATTTTCTTTAAAATTGCATTAAAAGATTTTCTAAACTCATCTTAAATTTTGAATAAAAATACCTGTCGCGATCCGATTCACGCTTACAGCGCTATTAACGCGCTCATGGTCAGTCCGATTCACTCTCTGAACATTTTGCATGAGCAAAGTGACGTCATGGATTTTTTAATTTGCATATGCTCATGGTGATTACGATTCAGAGATGGTTGGCATAAGCATCCACTTTGAATGCGGTCCACTTGACGCTACAAATGCTTCGAAACGTTTAATTGACCAATCAGAAGAAAGAATTTTACTAATTGACCAATCAAAAATGCTTCAAAATATTTGTAGCATCAAGTGGATAGCTTTTATTTGCACGGGAAAAAAAAAGGACCTAATATGAATATAGAATAACATCTAGATAATATAATCGCTTATTAAAAATAATTAAATATAATTAATAATAATAATTAATTGTTAATAATAATTAAATATGATTAAATCGAGGTTATAACATCGTTGATTATCGAATTCACATTATACTAAATTGATTTGGTAACAAAAATTTATACATAACATCGAGCGTTTTTATCAATTTTTTCCGAAATGGCAGATATTTGCATACCATTTGACAATATGATCCATATATATATATATATATATATATATATATATATATATATATATATATATATCTTTTTTTATTATATTTTTTATATTGATTTTATGTTTCTATATTTAATATGACCTATCATTATCGACGACTCTCTCC
>Ga0157363_1003259_pt1 | contig 14618 bp, 4 predicted proteins | sample AttsexASBM1_FD_111477 | JGI IMG/M metagenome (GOLD analysis project Ga0157363, IMG submission 111477) | Fungus gardens microbial communities from leaf cutter ant in Ribeirão Preto, State of São Paulo, Brazil - Atta sexdens ASBM1 | ecosystem: Host-associated > Fungi > Mycelium > Unclassified ...
GAACACAATTGATGAGATTGAGCCGAGCACTCAAGGAAAAACGCGCCCACTACTACTCCAGGCATGACAAAATTATTCTCCTGCATGATAATGCTCGATCACATGTTGCGGCGCCGGTCAAAATCTATTTAGAAACATTCAAATGGGAAGTTCTACCCCACCCGCCGTATTCTCCAGACATTGCTCTTTCCGACTACCACTTGATCGATGACGCCTGTCTGAGCAGCACTTCACATCATATGAAGATACCAAAAATTGTATCGATGATTGGATAGCCTCAAAAGTGTTCTTCCGACGCGGTATCCACATGCTACCAGAAAGATGGGAAAAAGTAATGGCTAATGATGGCCATTACTTTGAATAAAACATTATGTACCGTTTTTTCATAATAAATGCTTAATATTTGATTAAAAACGGCGGAAACTTATTTGTACTCCCAATACATATAGCTTTGTGTAGATACTATAATGATTATTGACTTTTTCTTATTTTAATTTGATTTTTTTAAGATTAATACGTGTGACTATAACCTTTTTGATATCATCAAAGATGTAATTTAATTGGTAGGGAGAATTGATTGACAAAAGAATTGAGCATAAGATCGCTTGTTAAATCATGTACAAAGTATGGGCGCGTGAAACGCGTGCCTGCATACACGCATGTTAAGCATAATGAAGTTATTCTCATTATACGACACATGATATCCTGAATGATGAGGGTGCATGATGTAACTTCTCTAATGCATGCTAAATATCTCCATGCAAAGCGGAGTATGTTACTATGCTGTGAGTATGTCCTTGCTTTATATTAATGTTAAGTCACATTTTGTTTACACACAATATGTGTACACACAATATGTGTTTGATATAATACACTATTTTATATCTCGTTTCCTTGCAAGTACCAATTAAAACGTTGAAAACAATTACATGATTAGTATCAAGCACAGATCAAAGGTTATTGGCTCACATGTAGATGTCACTATGAAACTAAGGCCGGTATTTATATAATAGCCAGTTCTTATTTTAAGAACGTCTTAAATAATGTTTTAAAATGCTAATACAGCCCTCTGTTGGTTCATAACATCTTAAAATTGTACTTAAGGCCCTAAAGATCCAACTATAAATACTGCCATAAGCCATGGGTGCCACTTTCGCATGATCACTTTATACAGAGAGCGTTAAGCAGCTAACCGAGCAAAGTATTTTACCCCAGTCAGAATACAAGGAAGTCTGCTCGAAAATCATCGTAAGGACGATTTTAATGCGCGTTTCTATTCGCTGTTCAGCCTGCTACAAGGTGGCCAACTTTGTAAGATGGGCAACTTTGTAAGATCAGTCTCTATTGTATCCTTTGATACCCATTTATGTTTCATAACTTTGCATTTGTAACAGATTATAAGTTATCACTAATGTTTTCAATCCTAAATGCACTTACATGACATTTACGCCGTAATATGTTGTTAACTTAATTAAAAGTTAAAAAAATAAATTTCTTTGTTGAAAAAAAATTCGCTTCTCTTATTAAACATTATATTTTAAGGATATATAGTTTCTGTATGCGTTTAGTAATATTAGACATATTAATCTTCCAGAGATGGTCTATGGATTCATTCAATTATGAATCTTTTTGTCAAAAATATCAAACAATTCAATTTTCTTTATATTACGTCTGCAACTTTATTTGTATTAAAATATATTTATTGTTAGTATTTATTCTTTTTTTATATAAATTATGTCATTCCTTGAAATTAATTAGTTTCTTTAATCAATCTTTTAAATAATTGAAGTAGATCTCAAATTCATTGTCAATGTCAGTAACTGTAAAATTTTTTATTAGTTTCACAGAGTTAAATATCTAATAAAAACTAACTAAAGTAATATAATGTTATAATTTCATACTCGACAATGTAATTATGTAATATATTATTATATTATTTATATTGTTGAGTGTAAAAATCATTGATATGTTATTTTATGTTATTTTTAATTGATTTACTACATAAACACACATCGAATCAAGTTTGTTAGCCTATAACACAAAGATTTCTTATTGTAAACTGTCATCCCCATACATGTATACAAACGTATAAATCATGTTGCTCAGTAGAGATATTCTGCATGGTTGTCTTGTGTTCACCACTCGTTTACCACTCGTTCACCACATCGAATGACATGTGCACTTAATTATAGCTGGCGCGGTAGCGCCGGAACTAAATGTTCCGATTTAACTCTTTATCGCTCGTATTAATCTGCGATCCATTGGCGCGCTATCGAGAGCAATCATTCTCGCATATCTATTTGTTTCAATACAGAGGAACGCGGCTGCCTGGCCACTGCAGAAAGAGTAGTCAGCGATCTTTTTCTGTCAAGGAGTTGGAGGTGCAGGTCGGCAGATTTTATCGCACAGGACATTCCTGTGCGCGGTACGTCCGTCTGTCTGTCCGTCTGTCCTTAACTTTGTTTTGTATTTCGTTTTCCGCGATGTATATGCACCAACAAGACTCAATGTGCGAAATCATCTATGAATCCAAACTCGTTTTTTTCGTCTTTTATAATTATATTTATTAATAATATATCAATAAACTTTGCCATATTTCTATTTCATCAAAAGATTTCTTCGAGACAAAATAAATTCTAATTATATAATGACGGTAGAAATAAGAATCTGGCCAATGACATATTTAATAAGATGCTAATTTTTTATGTAATTTTCATAATTGCTGACATAAACTTAATTATTATACATGGTCTGACAATAAAGTTCCTTAACTGTAACAATAAAAATACAGTCATCTGGAATAACAAATTGTTATATTATCATATTTTATCATCATTTGCGTTTATACTCTCTCACAATTAAGATCGGCCTTGTATCAGTGAATATAATCGATTTTAAATTCTATATTACATTTTTAATAGACTGCTAACTTATCATTATATATAATTTGTATCATTATATATAATTGTATCATTATATATAATTTGTATTTGCCTTCATATTAATTTTATCAATATTATTAAGGACATACAATCATTTATATGATTTGACAAGCTACAGCATTAATATGATTGGAATTTATTCTTTTATTTATACTGATTGCCCTTTCTCCGCTTAACCGATGAATTGGTTTGGAATCATGATTCTTCACAACATCGTTTATTATTTATCAAGTTTTTTTTTATTATTTATCAACTATATGATATAATTGCGATATACTGTCCTTTTTAATATCAATGAATTTTACACTCAACACGAAGGTGAGATGATCCTCATAATATGTTAATATAATTAGATATTTGGATTTTTATGTATTTCTGCAGTGATGAGGATGAGGACTAAGTATAGTCGAAATATACCGTTGAAACTTATCGTCGAAAAATTATAATTTGTGATTAATAAATATTATTTAGTACACCCACGGAGATAATAAAAAGAAGATCAAACTCAAGCGGCCGATCACAAAAAAAGTGGGCTCGAAACACGGTATAGGAAAACCTGTGGAAATCTAGCAAATGTGATTTTATATGTGACCTGTGACCACGTGACAGTCAATATTTTCAATTTTTCCCGCAAAGCGCAATGGCACTAAAATCACATCTGTAGAATTTTCCTACACTGTATTTCGAGCCCACTTTCAGACCTCGAGTTTGATCTTATTATTCCATGAGTATACCTAACTATATATATTCGTTTAATATATTGACCTGGGTTTTACTATTTATTTATTGTAAGTTATACTAGCAAAAAGAATTAATATTATTTATATTGCAATATTATATTTTATCTTTCAAAATAGTCTTTCATGACATTAGCACTTCACATCTTTGATACAAAATATCTCGAAACTTTTTAAATCCGTAGGTATAAGTTAAAATGCTATTCAAAACACTCATCCTCTGATGTAAATGTTCTTAACTTAATTTTGAAAATGATTATTTTTTGTGATGTTTTTTTAAACTTTGGAAACAGCACAAAATTCGAAACAGTCAGATTCGAATAAGATGAGTGGCTAACAATACCTTTCTTGGCCAAAAAAATTGACAATGTCTCGCAGGGAATCATGTGAAGCAGTTTTTTGTTTGAGATTAGCTTTCCATCTTATTCATTGGATTTGGCGCCCTCAAATTTCATACAGTTCTCAAAAATATCAAAAGTAAACATTTTCAAGACGTCGAGGATATTCAAAGAAATGATGGATTCTAATCAGTATTTTAACTATCCAGTCGACATAAAGTAGAAGTAATATTGATATTATTATATATTATTATATATTATTAATATTATTATTATTGATATTATTATATATTGATATTATTATTGATATTATTATATATTATAATTTTGCACTCAATATAACAATAGAAATGTAATGCTACATAATAATTATATTGTTGAATGCGAAATTATAACATTGATGTCATACTTTCAGTTTGCGTCGATTAGATACAATCGATTAGGACTTTAAAAAAAGTTTTGAGGCTTTGTATTACAAATATTGTAAATATATTAATATCATGAGTAGGGTGATCAAGACGTCTTAACGTTTCGGGATGCTTATCCCGCTATTCCGCCAAATATGTCAAATGTCCAGATTTCAGCAAAAAAAAGTAAAAATGTCCCGCTGAAAAATATGTTATTTTCAGGATCATAAAATATAATGTATTAAAATCATGAATATTGCTTCCAAGAAGCAATGCATTGAATGAATTGCGATAAACACAATGAATAGCAGAAAAAATTCAACCTTGAGTTTGTATTTAAAAATAATATTAAAAATAGTATTAATAACACACATGCACGCATACGCAAAAAATTAATTTTGATTTTATTTGAAAGAACTTTATGCATTTCTAAAGAAATCATTCTTATTAATCTTCCTTATTAAAATAAATATTAAAATAAAAAAAAAATTTTGAATAATAAATATATGTAATAGTATTATTTTTTTAAAATAAATTACTATTGTTGTACTTATCTTTATATCCCTTCTGCCACGTAATAAAGTTATCTTTCTTTAGATCCAAAAATATTTGGATCTTTAGATCTTTCTTTAGATCCAAAAATATTTGAATACATTAGTCATGGGGAATTACGTTGAAAAATAAAATATAACATTTTGATATCTGAGATGTCTTTTTTTTTTATTACTTGAAGGTAATATTTTGAAGAAGGTTAAAACGGATTTTAGCATTTTTAATAATACTTTGCATACAATTTCCAATTTGAACAAACTACACACTAATTACTATTGTAAATACTATTTGTCAATTTTGAAAACTGAAAAACATCGCAGAATAACCATTAGATATAACGAATTAAAGTGATAAATAATTTAACCCGAATAATCATCTTTACATCTCATAACAAAAAACTGTGAATTGTTGTGAAATATTGTTTTATATGAATACTATTGAATATATTTTCTTTCTTTTTTAATAACTAATAATTTTTAGTCTTAATAATTTTAGATTTTTTAAATATAAATTCTACCAAAAATCTGCAATAAAAAAGCATTATATTAAAATTTTTATTTTTTAGAAATTGTTATAGTAAGCTATTTAAATGCTTATTCCATTTAATATTTGTTTGGTTTCTACTTATTTTTTCAGAAAATTGTAATTAAATCCATATTCATAATGATCTCAAATCCTGGGAAATCGAAAAATAATAAATAATACAATATGTTTTTAATCTTTTCACGCCTATACTGAAAGAGCAATTTCCCATGTGGAAATTTATCTGGGAATTCCATACTTTAATACTGGCATATGGGCATTACTGAGGCATTCAAAATAAAAGTTTGTCAAACTCATGCCCATTTAGGATAGTTTAACTTAAGTTTCTTAGTCACGGTCTGTGCAGGACCTAGTTTTCACTTTTTTTCCAAGATAGTTATACTTAAGCCTGTCCAGTTACAGTCCATGTAAGGCCCAATTTCCCGTATAAAACTTTGTCCGGAAATTTCATATATAATACTGAATATATAATACTGGACTCATATGGGCATTATTAAGGCCAAATAATTATCCAAATAATTTGTCAAACTCAAGCCCATTTAAAGCATAGTTATAAGGATATTTTATAAATTATTAAACTATTATCAGAAAAAATTATAGAATATTCTATAAATTAAACTATTATCAGAGAAAATTTGAGATCAAATTAAGCTTTATGGGTTGTAACTTAAGTATAACTATCTTGAAATTAAAGTGGAATCCAAACTAGACCCTGCACGGGCCGTGACTAAGAAACCTAAACTATCCTAATTACATCCTAATGCCCATATAGGGCCAATATTGTAAGAAATTTAGAGAAAATAGGCATAATTATCTGTATCAAGGCTATGTAGCTTAGTAGCAGGACGGAAATTTACCAGGATATCAGACTTTGGTTCGAATTCCGGCGCACTCTGATATTTTTCTCGTTTATTTCTTACAATATTAAATACGAAATGCCAGAATAAAATTTCTTCACAGATATATGAGCCCTACTTACAATTATAAAATATCTCAGTCAATCATAAAATAGCTCAGATTAAAATTTTTATACTCTTGGTTCAATTTTGGACTGTCACGCTTTTTTATTTAGACCCTACATTGGCTCTCAAACCTGGATCAAATTTGAAGATCAATAGGGGCCTAGAAAAAGCGTGACAATCTAAAATTGGTGGACATCTTAACTTGAGTCTCAAATAATGTAAGGAAAGTTAACATGGCCCTTATTACAGTCTAAAAAGAATTTCCACACGGGTTTGCTAAAAAAATTTAAAAATTTGGCTAAATACAGGTCTAAAAATAATTGTATTGAACCAAAATAATTTTACAAGAATCTTAAGCATACTTAATCCATTTTTCTATTTAAATTAAATTTTTTCATTTTATATGGTTAATTCTTTTTTGTGATAACACTAAATTGAATAAAGTAATTTTGTGATAATGTTTTGTATAATGTTTTAAAGAAGAATTAAATAAACACTACTTTAGTTGAAAGAAAAAAAGTCTTTGAATGAATTGTGATTAAATAACTACTACTTTAGTTGGAAGAGAAAATGTCTTTGAATGAATTAATAATTTCATTTAAAAGGAATTTAAACCATTTGGAATAGAAAGATCCTTCAATAAAATATACATATACTTTGGTTTCATTGTATAAAAATTAAAGATAATACCATTTGGATTAAATAAATAATAAAGATAGAATTACTTTTATTTTTTATTTTGATGATAAAATTTAACTTGATGCCACAGTTGTTGAAATCAAATCTTTTGTACATATCATTAGATTAATATTCATTATTTAATTTGGCATAAAGAAATGAGATTTAACTTGGCGCCAGTTCTCGATATCAAATCTTTTATAGAAATGGTACACGTCATTAAACTTAATATTATTTATTTAATTTGGTATTCGAATTACATGAAATTTAACTTGGCGTCAATTTTGTTGATATCAAATCTTTTATATGAATGATACATCATTAAGGTTAAGTAAATAATACAGAGACTGTACCATTTGTGTTTAATTGTTTAATTTGATATCAAGAATTTAATTTGATTGGTTAAGATTGTAGTATCTGGGTTTTAATTTTTCATTTGATACATTAATTTTTTTTCCCAAGATAATAAGTTTTGACAGAGAAAATTGCATTACTTAGGTTGGAATAAGAAGACTTTCAATAGGAATATTCTTGAAGAAAAATAATTACTAATTGTTTAAATAAATTAAAATTATTAATTGGGCTAGATTTTATTCGAGAAGCATATATGCTTAGTTCCTTTTTTTGCCTTTTTTAAAAAGTTTGGATTGATAACATGCATGTTTATGACGAACTTTATAAACAATTTATCTTGTAATTGACTTCAAGAAATAGATGTTTATGTGTTTGTACGAAATTTGAAGAAGACCAAAATTGGCACCGATTGATACTTTTTCTTTGTGAAATAATTTTTATATAATAAGTTTAAAAAAAAAATTAAAGATATAATTACTTGAGTCGGTAAAAAACGTCAAGATGATGCGACGGTCATCTGTATTTTCCAATGAATAATAATTAACAAATACTAGTGTAAAATTTTTTTGTATTCTACATATTATAAATTTTATATATCTTTGTTTCCATCAAATTTTAAATGTTACTTGTTATAATCGTTATTTTATTGTATATAAATCAAGATTGAGTTACAAATAAAGATCGATGATGAATAAATCACTTTTCTATCATCATTTCTTAGTTCGGTTAACAATTAGCGTATAATATCGTTTCTATCCGATCTCTTTTTGTTCAGTATTTTAAGTTCAGTACTTTAAGATCTAAACAATGGAGATTGATATTGAATAAATTGCTTTGTCGTTATCATTTCCTAACTTAGTTAATGAATACCAGTATATAATTTCATTTCCATTCGATTTCCTTTTATTAAATATTAATTTATAAACAAATAGAAATCGAGATCGTATAAATCGCTTTTTCATTATTATTTCCTAATTTAGTTAGCAATTACCAGTGTGTTTCATTATTACCGATTCTGTTGTTTTGAAAAACCGACCGTCACTATCGTAATACAGACTCACGCCACGCTTAGCGCCGAGACACTGCCGTGTCTCTAAAGTCACTAGATTAAGAAAATACCGTGGTGAAAAAATTCACTGAATTATTATTTGGAGTTAAAATGGCGTCGAAGTGTTATCCTAACCTTTCTGTTAAAAGATCGAAAATCCATACAGGGATCTGGAAAAAGAAGAATCTGATTCTATTATTAACCAAAAATGTCCGGTTGCTGTGTTGAAAATTGCAAAAATCGCAGCGAAAGAGACTGAAGTTTTAAATAACCGCGCGTGGAGCTATAATGGCAGCAGTTTGCTTTGTTAATCTAGTGACTTTACCGTGTCTCCAGATCGCAGCGCCCGCTGATCTATCACTAGTGTATATCACTAACACTCCTTGCGTAAAGAATGTCAGGACAGGGAATTAGCGCTCCTTACATAAGAATGTCAGAAGGACACGAAAAGAATGTATGAAATGATGCGGTCGACGATAATGACAACGTATCTTAATCTGAAAAGTGACAGTACATTGCGATATCTCCGCTTAGCGGACGTAAGGAAAAAATAAAAACACGTTATATACGATCGGAATAACCTATCGATTAAGTGTACTTAAAGATTCAATCAAGACAGCCGTTATTGAGATCCGATAATCTTGATTTGACTCGCCGGCTTGCATAAAGGAAGCACGTCCGAGTCTCGCATCATGCTTAATGCTGAGACACTACCAGTGTCTCCAAATATATATAAAACATCCAGAACAAAAAATTTGAAATGTGTTTATGTTCATCACATTAGCATTTCATGTAAATAAAAAAATGTACCATCGAATATCATCTTGTATTTTTTTTCACAAGAAGAATATACGTATTAGAAATAGATTTTGTTTATAATAAAAATGTGTGCTTTCCATCACTTCTGGAAATATAGCTCTTTATTTGTGATATATGTGTATTCATCGTAGTAACAGAAATGCCAATACAAACATTCTTATTAATTAAAATAAAAATGTCTGTATTGGTATCAATGGATATACTATGGATAAAAAGTTATATTTCCAGTGCTAGAAAAGTACGCATTCTTGCTATGCACGAAAGTTCTAATACATATTCTTCTTATGAAAGAAAGTATAATGATATTTGATAGTACATTTTTTTATTCGATATGAAATAGATTCTAATATGATGAGCATAAACACATTTCAAGTTTGAGCAACAACTATAACACTTTACAATAAATGGATTAATTAATATGAAAGGAAATAATTACTACTTTTGAAGAAAATCGTTTTACTGAACGTAATGTTATAAAAAATTAAATTTTATTTTGGACACACTTATAAGAACAATTCGCCATATGACTGCATAACGAAATTTGATTCTAGTTATTTCAAATATTTTTAAAGATTTTTTAAAAATTATAGTTTATACTACATACTTTTATTATATTAAAAGCTAATTTAATCTTATACATAAAAAAAATACTATTATAAAAAAATAATATTATATTAAAAGCTAATTTAATCTTATACATAAAAAAAACGACAATCCATTTTTTTTTCTTTTGATCGGCTAGAATAAGTTCTGGCCCACCCACTATTGTGTGCCAATACTTCCTGCTACCACAGATGCTCCTCAATGTCCTATCGTCACCAATGTTTCTCCACTGATTCCACGTCCTGCCACCAATATTCTATCACGAACTCTATATCTTGCTACCAATGTTTCTCCACATACTGTCGACATTCCTCCTTTTGCCACCGCTTCTGCCGCTTCTGCTTGCTCAAACGCGCATTTCAAACTACATACATAGTATATAATTCACACAGAATCATAGAAATATTTAAGATCCAACTAGACTGTTTAAGGTTTTGATTGCTTAAAATAAAATAAATAAAATTAAAATAAATAAAATTAATTTTATTTAATAAATATTAATTAAAATGTAAATATACAAATATATCATTTATATAATAAATATTATATTATTATATTTTAATATATAAATAATATTGAAATAATATTGAAATAAATATTATTTTATTAATTTATTCGATTAAATAAATAAAATTGTTAAAATTGTTGACAATTATTTACATACATTTAAAAATATGTAAAGATTTTCACATATTTTCAGTAAGTTTCAGACATAATATTTACATTAACAGATATTTTTACATATCTTTGTTCATGTAATATTTCATTCACAGACTTATATTTTTACTCTTATAATATTTATACTCTTATAATATTATTTATAATATATTTTTATTTATTATATATACACATTTAATTTTACAAATTTTTACAAATTTTTACATAATATTTATATTAACAGATATCTTTGCCATAGATATTATGGATTATTCAAAGGGCTTTTGAAAGCCCTTTGAATGTGACAAACTGTGTGTACATGTGAGTCTGAAACTTGGAAAATAAGGTAAATGATCTTTTTCACAGTTAAGAGATCTTGAAATCTCACAGGATTGAGTCAATTTTAATCGAACTAATCGCAATCGAAAATTCATACTTTGAATATATAATAAAATCATTATATTTTTTTTATTTAATTTTAGTTTCTGAGATATTTTAATCGAAATAAATTTTGACAAAAGAATTCTGGATAAGCCTGATAGCGGCGCGACATTTGTTTACGTAGCGACATTCACATTAGATTCCCATTCGATCGATCTTTTTCTCTTATACTTGACGTCGCGCCGCTATCGCATCACTTGATTACATTGATTTATATCGTATTACTTGCGCATTAAAAATATGGTTTTTATACTTAAAACAGTTAATTACTTACGGTTTTATTAATGTTTTCTATAATTAAAGAAATAATTAATTTTCTTTAAGATAGATTTTTATTTAATACTCAGAATTGTATTATAAAATTACGCACATATTTCACTTTACCCACATAACATTATCTATTACGTTTTTCATAGCATCTATGCAAAGTACATACACGGCTCCTTTGTACAGAGGAACGGCAACGTATGCCGTGATGAAAGGATTAATAATAATAATTTTAATTGAAACGAAAAAATAATGAAATGATCGTTCACATAAAAAAAAATCAAGTATCTACTTCCAAATTAATAAAATAGGTGTTAAGCATTCTTAAAACACTGTAAAGAATTTATTGCGAAAAATATTACCTCAATTAGGGTTTAAAAAATATGAAATTTTCTATGAAAATTTCTGTAACAGGCGTTTTTCATGAAATATATATTATATGAATAATATTATTATTGTAAAATTGAAATGATTTTCAAACAAATTAATTTTGCGCGTACATCGAGGGAAATGTTTTGTACTAATAACTAAAGTTTTGTTACTAATACAAAAGCCATTTGTTGATGTAAATGATATATGATCAATCAAACTGTTAATTATCACGACAATATTAATTTGTTGAATTTACTAAATGAACTAATAATTTAATGATACAAAATTGTTTATAGATGTTTTGTAGTTAGAAATAGAACATTTTGTTAGCGGAACAAAACGATTACATAAGAATAATATATATCTCTCTTCCTACAGTGAAATTATGTTTGGCGTTTTTTAATTTCCTTAGCTTAGCAAAAATATATATATATATTCAGAGCAATTGAGATTACTAATCTCTAAACGCTCTGAAAAACTAGTTACAATGATTGATCATAGTATGGCGAGAATAGAGAAATCCAGGAGATTAGCCTCTAATCGTCCCGGCTTTATATAGATAGACAGTTGAATTTCTCATATGAAAAGATACGCCAGCTCTGCGAAACGCTCTTTGCTCTACCATAATGAATTATTTTGTTAAAATTACTAAAAGAATTATTTATTTTGTAATGGTAACCAAATTTCACATTGTTATTTACAAAACATAAGTAACAAAATAAAGAACCCGCACTAATCCTACATGAAAGTCCCGGTGAAATCAAATAGTTTTCTCGTATATTATAGCTTATGACCTATTAAACAAAACATATAAATTTTAGCGCAAAAAAAATGAACAGTTGTCATGTTCGATTCATCTATAGTTGTTGACATCTCATCATAAAATATTCAATAACTTCTAAACGGATACTTCACCTAAAATGGATAAAATTATAATATTTTGAAAAAAATCTCAACAAGAAAATGAAAAAAAAAGTAGGAGATCTCACTTAAAAAATCCGAGTTGATTTTGCCCTACTTTGGCTACCCAAAATCAAACTGATGAAGCCAACAGCTAGACCTTTTTAAACTCTACAACTTTTATCTAAAACATTTTTTTATAAAATTTACAGTTTTTCAGATATTTTGCCGTCTCGGAACATTTTATGCTCCTTATATGATTATATACGCACACGCGTGCGGGACCAGATCCCTATGTCTATGTCGTTGGTCTTGGATTATGCTAAGAGTAGGGAACTGCGTATTCTGTAACAAAGTATCGTCTTATACATGTGTACATACCTTGAACATTACATATAATAGTATATAATTATATGTGGGATATAATTATAATATATGTGGCACCATATACATCATATAAGAAATCATATAAAATATTTCGAGGCGGCAAAATATCTGGAAAACTATAAGTTTTATAAAAAAATGTTTTAGATAAAAGTTATAGAGTTTGAAAAGGCCTAGCCGCTGACTTCATCAGTTTGATTTTGGATGACATCGCCAAGAGGCAAAGTCAATTTGGATTTCTTAAGTAAGTATTACTTACCCTCCTTTTTTTTTCTTATAATCCTTGTTGAGACCTTTTCAAAACACTGTAATTTTATCTATTTTATCCATTTTAAATCAGCCGTTTACGAATTATTGAGTATTTTATGGTGAGATGTCAACGACTGTAAGTAAATCGAATATGAAAACTGTTCATTTTTTGCGCTAAAATTTATATGTTTATATGTTTTTGTTTAGTAGATTATAAGCTATAACATATGAGAAATTTGATTTCACTGACTCAATTTCATATAAGATTAGTGTGGGGTCCTTTGTATTATTTAAAAAATTTTGTTTATCTATCAAAAAAAATTTTGTTATTTTAACAAAATAATCCAATGATAATCGGTCATTTGTGAATAATTCTCTTTCTTTGTTACTATTACTGTATCTTTTTTTCAGTGTAGATGATTGTCTTATATGTCATAAAATGAAGACATGTAACGGACGGAGGCATTGTCATAACAGAAGCCAGAGTGCGAACGGAAAACATAATAATTCGGCAAACGCCCGGGTTGAGTTAATGATGATTACCGGGCATTCAGCTTCGCCTGGATTAATTTAATGCTATGTGCGTTGTCCTGCTACGCACGGCAGCATGCGACTCCGAAATGCCGCCGTTTCATTAGGCCTTCGTGCCGCTGTCCAATTCAAGCCGCGATGCATTGAGGCGATGAGCGAAGCGTTCCTTCTCATTTGCTTTCGGCGCGTGCACTATGCGACATCACTTATCATAGATTATCACGAATACATATATGAGATTTAACTTTATTTACATATATATGAAATAATAATGAGAAAAATGTGATAATTCCTTTAGAAATGTTTGTAGATTTTTCAAATTACGTTTTATCTCTCTTTGATGTATTCTTAAAAAAAAGGAATCTTTTTTGTTAAAATCAAAGATTATCGCAGATTAATATGTTGTTACTACTTTTATTTCATGAAGTATATTATAAGAATAATGTCAGCGATATTTGAACAATATTATAAAGAATATGGGTCACATTCTATCGTATTATATTTCATACTACTGATTCGGAATTAAAATGAATAAGCAAACATCATTGTGCTCACTCGATCCGGTACTGGTTTCTTTCGGCGAAGCAACGGAACGATAAGCGTTGTCAAAGCTGGGCGATAACGCGGAATCGCCGAGCGATAAAATACGTTGCTGAGTTGCTCGAGTCAAACTTTTCCAGCGTCGTAAGAATTCCGCCACCTTCGGGCGGCCTGGCAAAAGTTTTCGCCTAAATTCCCGCGGGTATCGCTAGCGCGCACGCGCGTGTGTATGTGTGTGTGTGTGTGTGTGTGTGTGTGTGTGTGTGTGTTGTGTGTAGCCAGCTTTGGATAATA
>Ga0157363_1003260_pt1 | contig 14616 bp, 9 predicted proteins | sample AttsexASBM1_FD_111477 | JGI IMG/M metagenome (GOLD analysis project Ga0157363, IMG submission 111477) | Fungus gardens microbial communities from leaf cutter ant in Ribeirão Preto, State of São Paulo, Brazil - Atta sexdens ASBM1 | ecosystem: Host-associated > Fungi > Mycelium > Unclassified ...
ACCTTCCGTATTAATAACCGTAAATAAATAAGGATATATCCACACAAACTTGCATAGCGTATAAACGTATGTATAAAAAAAATTATCCAATCACATTTTACATGCATCTATATAGAAAAAATGCGATTGGATAATTTTCTTTATGCATACGTTTATGCAGCTATACAAGTTGTGTGGATATATACCCTATGACGTACAGTAAGAATGAGCCAATCACAGTCAAAAATCTTTCGAACTCTTAATTCTAATTGGCTTATGTTACGTCTTATGTTATGGTTATTATTACGGAAAGTGTGTGCCATGGCCTTTATTGCTCCTACAGGAATCCAAACGCAGCCTTGGGTAACGATTATGTAACTTTTTCGTTAAAGCGGAAACGTGAAAAGTGAAAATTTTTTATATATGTATGTTCGTACATATACACACGTATGTACAACAAAGAATTTTCACTTTTCATGTTTCCGCACTAGAGAAAAGTTACATAATCGCTACCCTCACCGACTAACGGCTTCTGCATACTAGACGCGAAAATGTTTGCCGTGCAGCAAAATGAGACGCGGTACCAATGAACACATTAGGAGCTTATTGGCTATCACATCACATTTTGCCGCGCGCCAAAACTAGTGTGCAGAAGCCATTAGTCAATGAAGGTAGCGATTATGTAATTTTTTCCTTAGTGCGAAAACATGAAAAATAAAAATTCTTTATATATACATATGTGCGTATATGTACGAACATCATACATAAAAATTTTCATTTTTCACATTTCTGCTTTAGCGAAAGTTACATGATCGTTATCCAGGGCTGCGTTCGGATTCCCACCTGAGTGCTCCCCGAATGTATATATCATCTTTGTTGTTTACCGAACGTTAAACAAGGATGACATGACACCCGGGTAGGAAATCGAACGCAGCCCAAGGTATCAATCATGAAACTTTTTTCTTAGGATGAAAAGTGAAAAGTGAAAAATGGTTAAAATTTTCACTTTCCATCCTAGGGATAAAGTTTCATGACTTATACCCGGGGCTCAATTGTATATTTTGAAATAAGTTAAAAATTACAAAAGTAAGCAATGATTACTAGGATCAATTAAATTATGAATATTTTAGTGAATTTGTTCACTTTTGTAATTTTCACCTCATTTTAAGATACAATCGACCCCCAGAATGTGAAGAAAAATGTGCAAGGAAAGATTTAGTACCAACTTCACGACACAAAACAGGTCCGTATTCTTTTTTTCATAATCGATTCTTACATTTAAGATTGTTTTAAGTACAGTCTTTAAGATGTCATAAGTCAATCCGGGGACTGCATTAGTATTTTTTCAGATATAGGGCAAATTATGTCAAATCGTCGATGTTCGCTAAAACAAAAAAATTTTAACTGTTTACTTTTCATAAGATAAAATAACATCTTAAGACATTATATTTAACAGTATTAAAATAAAAATGGACTATAAATACGTCTCATGTTTCGCATTTTATAGTTGTAGTCTTTGAACCTTATAAATAGTTCTAGACAGAGAGGGCAAAGATTTAGAAAGAGACATTGTCCAATTGCACACACAATCCCAGCAAACGAGAATAGATTAAAATGGATTGAAATTTTTTTTCTATCCAAATGCGTATTTTAAATAGCGAATAAGCTTTTTTTTGGATTTAATTGAATTGAAAAACTGCATTTCCTATTCAAAATTTTGAATTAAACAGTATTCACATTGCACAGAAAAAGTTAATATTTTTAGATTGAAAAGCATAGAGATATGCTCCATGTAATTCCTATAAATGAAAATCAGGATTGAAAAACATTCATTTTAACATTCGTGAATCAATATTTCTGAAAATCTGAATCCATTTCAATTCATTTCAATCCATTCTCATTTGCTGGATAGTTACATATTCCCTCCAAACTAATTTTATTATATAGATTGAATTATATAAATGTATAAGACATAGTTCATATTCCAGCAACGAGAATGGATTGAAATGGATTAAAATGTATTCACAGATTTTCAGAAAAATATGGATTCATGAATGTTAAAATAAATCTTTTTCAATCCTGAATGCATTTTTACTCATTTATAGAAATGGCATGAAGTATATTTCTATAGTATTTTTATAGTACATTTCAATCTAAAAATAATATAGTATTATATATGCGCATCGTGAATATTCTGCTCAATTCAATATTCTGAATAAGACAGTTTTTTAATCTAATTGGATGCAAAAAAGTTTTTCTTTTAAAATATGAATGCTATTTTAATTCAAAATTGAATAGAAAATCTATTGTTCCATTTAAAAATGCGTCATAAATGTTACTTTATTCAGAATTTTGAATAAAAAATTTTTCGTTATATTCAACTGAGTTAAAAAAAAGTTATACTAAAAAAACATCATCATGAATTCTATTTCATTTAATAGTTAAAAGAAACACAAAAAGAATTACATAAATATATACAATAAATGTTATATAAATTATTTATTTTTAGTTAATAAATTAATCACTTTTATGTACATGATACATTTCATATTAATACGTTTCCTTCATTACAGCTAGCATATATTTTTTTGTATAAAAGATTTAAAATAATAACTATAGAAGTTCATGTAATTACTACTTTAATTAATTTAAAAACTTTTCCACGTATAAAAATTTTTTATATGGAATTCAATCCATTTTTAAGCATTTAAAATATTCAGATAGGTTGAAAATTTCTAACCCATTTCAATTCATTTTTATTTGCTGGAATATTTTTATTAATTTAATATGCAATTTCATTAAATATGAATCATTTATAATATTGATAATAATAAAAAATTTAGTAATTTACAATGTCATAATGAACACATTTTAAACATTCATAAAATTGCTAGTCATTAAACTTTTCTCAACAAATCTTGCAACATATCTTGAAATACCAAAATCTTCTTTTGCAAACATTTGTTTCTTTGTCGCATAAGTCTATTTGCACGTTTATTGTAAGTAATACATTTTAGAAACGCTGTCCACTTTTCTTCTGATGAAAAATCTGTTTTTGTGAAGCGTTCTGTAGTGTGTTTGGAAGATTTTAAAATTTTTTCATTTATTTCATAATTTCCTAAATTAGGTGATGGAAATTCTCTAAAAAAGTTTTTATTTACAGCATTTGCAAGATATAAAATAAAAAGATTAATTTTTTTCCTTTGTGTTTATCTTACCTCTTTCTATTCAAATCATTTATATCATTTTCAAAATAAATATCAATTTTTTCTTGATTATTGATATAAGTAGCATTCATTTCTTGTTCGGAATTTAAAAAAATAATTAAATCTTCACTTGTGTGTTGAGTCAACTCTAATTCATTATTTGTATTTTCACTGCAAATAAAAGTGTCATTTGAAAATAAAAATGATTAAAAAATAGATCTGTACTTTGCCAAAACTACTTTGCTAAAACTACATCTAAAACTTTCTATATTGTTCTTATTAAATCTCAAATATATCTATTTTAATTCAAATACAAGTGTATACTAATTCAGCAAAGAAAAACTTAACAAGCAATTAAATTTTAGATATGACAATTGAATTAGGTATCTATTTTGTAATAAAATCACTGAAATTTATTTTTGTCACAAGAATCTTTTATAAGATAATAGATTTCATGTATCATCATATATGTGTACGTACTAACCTTTCTTTGATATCAATATTACAATTGCTTGCACTAATTTCATGATTTTCTGAATTGTGAAGAGTAATATCATTTTCATCTTGAAACATGATTCCAGAATTATTATATAAATTTGCATCAATGTTTTGATATAATAATGTCCCCTTTGTATCTTTTCTAAATAGAAATGTGTAAAATAATTTATAAATTTATTATTATAAATTATTTGAACTCTCAATACATATTATTTTTAATTAAAAAAATCTGGTCTTACTTTTTTTGTAGGGTCATAGAAGGAACTGCAGTATTCTTTAATCTTTTGATTTTTGTATAAGGATTTATGTCATGATAATCATTTTCCGTAAAATGATCACTACAAACTCTGGCTCCTTTGTATGAGAGATTACGGCCAATTATCTGTAACCATTTATTCCTCATTTCTTCGTTCGCTGGTATCCTATAGATGTTATATGTTTAAATATGTTATATATTTTAAAGCTTTTGTCAAAAAAACGTATAAAATTAAGAAAAATTATTTATCAAAAGTTTAGGGATTTACTATCTATACAATTAAATATGCCTATAGCAAAGCTTTTTTTAAAAAATAAATTTACAATTAGTACATTTCATCGTTATCAACAATCGTTACTATAATTCTTGTAATTAATCGGATTTTTAATTAATTGCTTGATTATCATATTAATACGATTATTCGTTATTATAATCAAATATTAAAGTTTTTGCAGTTACCTGTGAAATGATCGATGTGGTTCCGAAGGAACATTTTCCTTCGAACATATACAACACGATGAAACCATTTCTTCATCAATTTATAAAATTGTAGTATATAAGTATATACTCAGGAGTACTACCATTTAGAAACAATATTTTTAATAATAAATCAGTTGCTTATTGTTACGTATGTTGGCCGTGTTCCAAATTTACTGCCAACACTGAAAATATGACATTTTACATTAATAACAACAAACTTATCCATAATCTCGCAAAATGAATTTCAACTAGCTAGAATTAAAACTTGCCTTGCTGGATAAGTTTACTGTTAATTTTATTTCCATTAGAATACGTGGATCTAAAGCAATATTCTGATTGGCTCATCGAGTTTTAAGTTCACGTCTTAAGCCCCAGGCACAATGCAAAGGAATAGCGATAGCGATAGAAATAACACAATTTTAACCTATCAGAAATCAAATACACTGCAGTATAAAAATTCTGTTAGCTTGAAATCGTGTTATTTCTATCGCTATCGCTATTCCTTCGAATTGTGTCTGAGGCTTTAAAGTTATTGTTACAGAAATTTTGTCTGCGGCAGAAATTGTTATAAGAATTAACAGGCTGTAGTCAAAATCTCGCTACTACTAAATGCTTTAAAGCTAAATGATGGACCAATTAGAAGAAAGAATTTTACAAACTGACCAGTTAAAAAACGCTTCAAAGCGTTTGCAACATCGCGTTGACCTACAGTCAAATATTCTTCTTACATTTAACTTGATTGGTTAATTCTTACAATCATTTACTATGCTTACGACTATTGTAGAATAGGCTTAAGGGAGCGTTTATATTGGCCGTAATCGTGGAGTCTCAGACGGTGTATTTTGCAAGTATTGCGTAATCGCGTAACCAATCGGAAGCGATCCGTTCCTTTGATTTCGTGTTTTACTGGATTTTTTTTATGCGGTTACGCGATACGCGATAAATATGCCTCATGGGACTCCAGTATTTATCCTAGATTTATAAAAAATGTGCGTTGTTAAATGTTCTGATTGGTCGTTGCAATCATGTGATTAGCAGCAAATGATGATTTTATTTTTGTGTACTAAAAATGACTGCAAAAATAGATGATTGGTGAATTGCAAGTCTTAAAAACGACGTCATTTTTATACTTCTTGAAGATAATAAAATTACAGTTTACAACACAACCACCTTAAAAATTAATAAATTAAACTTAAACTAATAAATTAAAATTAGACTTATTCGACGTGTTTTTGCATGAAATGAAAAAATCTGGCAGAAAAAGTATCGCTCTGCCCTGCAAACCGAGATATTAAGTGTTAAAGTTGACAACTATTGAAGTTAAGAAATCTGTCACAGAGGCAAAATGAGTTTGTATTGTTTTATTGGATTTCGATTTTCTACATGAAGCGACTCTTCCCTTCTTTCCTCTGCAGAGAGGCGCACGACTTCTATAATTGTATTGTTGTTGTTGAGATTAGAAAATCTGTCATGTAGATAGTAGAGTGTATAGACTATGAGTACTTATCGGAATGGTTATGTCCTCAAACAAAAAATAATATATCCTACTCGCTTGGGGCCTAACCGCCTAAAAGTTGTTGCAATGTAGACAGTGGCCTAATTTCCACCGAGGATTTAATCCGAATCAGAATGTAAAAACCAATCAACTACAGTCGAGCATTCCCCTGTCGACTATAACAGGATTAAACCCTCGGTAGACACTGCCCTGAACCAATAAACACTAATCCATACTCCACTGTCTACATGACAGATTAATAATCGTGTTACGTAGTAACACTTTAGTCAACTTTAACGCTCTCTCGTTCAATATCTCGTTTCGCAGAGCAGTCCCTTACTCAATAGGGCTTTTTTTTATCAGATTCTTTCATTTTATACAAAAACGTGTTGAATATGCCTAATTTTAATGATTTTTGAGATGGTTATATTAAACTTCATAATTTTGTTATATATAAATGATATGAACTAGGGGCGCGATTCCGTAATTTTTAACGATATTTGTCTGTGTCGCTAACTAGCGACATTTGTTGCTTGCGCGACCAAGATGAATCAAAGATCATGGCTATTCTAGAATCACACATACCGATACTGATTGTTATAAGCGATATTCATCGATATAGTTTTAACGATATTTATTGATAATGTACGGATAGATCAAAATATAAAGAAATATTTATTTCAGCCATAGCTCTCAGCATTACAGCTCTAAAAAAAATGTAGGCAGTTTTAAGATATTTAATATACATTCATATATATGTATGACATGTATGTATGATTTGTTTTTTTTCACGATTCTTTCTGCGGTTTACTTCATTTTGCGCGGGCTTATTGAAAGATATAAAAAAACGACATAAAATGTACATTATAATAATGTATACTAATATATTTCGAGTAAAATTTTTTAAAGAATATTTTGGAATGTAGCCTTAAACAACATTAATTCTTTCTCAAATATAAATTACAAATAAGAAAAATTACATATATAATATATGTATATGATGCGCATCTGTTGGATTTTCTATGAGTTTTTCTACACCATGTTTCGAGCTCACTTTCAAACCTCGAGTTTGATCTCCTTATTATTCCGTAAATTAAATAATCATGGACCGCTAATGCTAACTTCACGTTGATAGTACATATACTATCAACTATAATGTAATGCATGGTCTACAATGGACAATAGCAGTAATGGATTAAAGAGTAGGCATAGAAATCGACCAATCATAGTTGAATGTAAGAAAAATAATCAACTATGATTGATCGATTTTTACGCCTACTCTTTAATCCCTTACTGTCCATTATAGAATGGGCTTTACTCCCTCTTACGTCTTACTGCATGTAGAATGGACTTAAAGCTTATTCTACAATAGTCGTAAGCGTTATTATAAGCGGTTGTAGTTGTAAGAATTGAGCAATCAAGTCGAATGTGAGGAGAATATTTGACTGTGATCAATTCTTACAACTACTTACAACTACGTTTACGACTATTGTAGAATAGGCTAGATATTCGCAAAGTTCTCATAATCGATGTATTTCTCTGATTGGCTGGAGGAATTCTTAGTAGCTGCCATATTGAATTTACTCTTATCAATATACTCAACATCGACTCCTATCGACTGCTGTGAAATCATGTTAAATCTATTTATATTACGTCTATGGTTCGTGTCTGGACGACGGTTTTGGAAGCGTCTTCTAAATTGAGGTTATGATTATACGTAAGCCGCAAGGTCACAAAAATAAATGTTCATGTATAGTTGTCACATGGGCAAAATAGTCTTGCCATTTCATTGAGTTCTTTTTGTAAGAGAACTAAAAAGATTAGGTGAGTGTTTGTGGATACAAAAATTATGTTCAAGATATAATATATATAAGACATAATTGTTGCATGTATTGTCAATACACATTGCTATGTAACATTTGCATACTACTATTAAGAATTCAAGAAAATATTGGGTTTCCAGTAAGAACACAGTCAGACACTGTAACACAATGAATCGTTTCATCCTTATTTAATATAGGCAAATAAGAATGTAATGATTCATTATGTCACACTGTCTGAGACTGCGTCCTTGCTGGAAAGTATCCATTATCAACAATTAAAATATTATATATAATATGTTTCTTATGTCACAAATATTATTTTTGAAGGAACTCACTGATTTTCCAAGATGTCAGGCGGTATGTTGTATGGTGGAGATGAAATAGGAGCATTGGTTTTTGACTTGGGTCATCATTCCTTGAGAGTGGGCTATGCTCAGGAAGATACTCCAAAGGCAGAAATTCCAGCTGTTGTTGGAATAGGAGAAGACTCCAATGGCACAGCCACTAAGGTTGAACCTATGGATATCGATGATAAAAAGCCCGACAATAATATTACGCAAAATGGGACCAAATATTATATTGATACCACCATTCTTCATGTTCCAAGGAAGAATACAGAGATTGCAAGTTATATGAAAGATGGTATGATTGAAGATTGGGATCATTTTGAGAAGGTAAATGAATAGTATTTTATGTGATTTTTAAGATTTATAATATATGTATCTTTTTACATTGAAATCTTGATCATACATTTGTCTGTTAGGTTTTAGATTACACATATTCAAAAATAATTCAGTCCGATGCCGAATATCATCCTGTATTATTTTCTGAATCGCCATGGAATGTGCGTAGCAAAAGGGAAAAATTAACTGAGCTAATGTTTGAAAAATATAATGTACCAGCTTATTTTCTCGTGAAAAATGCAGTTTTGGCTGCGTTTGCCAATGGTAGAGCAACTGGTATTGTTGTCGATAGTGGTGCCACACATACATCTGCGGTTCCTGTACAAGATGGATTTGTGTTGACACAAGCCATTGGTAAATCACCCCTTGGTGGAGACTACATAAGTATGCAGTGCAGACAGTTTTTACAAGTATGCAGATATTACTTATGTTTATTAATATGTCTTCCAAGTCTGTTAGTCTTGTGTATTTTTTTTTTAAATAAATAGGATAACGATATCGACTTGTCTCCTCCTTATATGGTGGGTAGTAAAGAAGTAGTTAAAGATCATGATAAACCACGATGGATTAAAAAGAAAGGTTTGCCTGAAGTTACCAAGTCTTGGCATAATTATATGGTAAAGAAGGTGGTTCAGGATTTCCAAGCCACAGTTCTTCAGGTATCAGAAACACCATATGATGAGAAGATTGTTTCTACGATTCCTGCAGTTCAGTATGAATTCCCGACTGGTTATCATCAGGTATATATTTTATGTAATGTCTATAACTTTGTACACACACAAACTTTAAAATAAGATAATAAAAAATAATTATTTTAAGGATTTTGGAAGTGAGAGATTTCGAATACCAGAGGCATTATTTGATCCTAGTATAGTACAAATGCGTGGAGGTATGGTCGGTAATACTATGTTGGGAGTAGGGCATATTGTCACAACCAGTGTTGGCATGTGCGACGTTGATGTACGACCAGCACTATATGGAAGTGTTGTAGTAACTGGTGGCAATTCGTTTATTCAGGTAGAATTTTAATAAATAGAGAATTAGCAAATGTTTTCCTTCTTCCATATATTGATAAATTACTATGCATTTGTAGGGTTTCCCGGAACGTTTGAATAGAGATTTATCTATGAGAATACCCTCTAGCATGCGACTTAAATTGATCAGTGCGAATGGATGTGCAGAAAGAAGATTTGGAGCATGGATTGGTGGTTCGATATTAGCGTCGATTGGTACTTTCCAACAAATGTGGATCTCCAGTCAAGAATATGAAGAAAGCGGAAAAAGTCAAGTAGAAAGAAAATGTCCTTAAAACACGATAGCTCTTCGTATGTTTCGTATTAGTGTCAGTGTTTGTATAAACATCCGGAGAGTGAGTACAACTTTTGAAAGAAGGAACTCTACATTCTATATTAATTTGTATCATTTAATACAAATTATGATGCATAAAGCACGTTAGATTAAAGCATTTTTAAATAACATCTTTTTATAACATATTATGATGACAAATATAAAAATTCCTGACGATGGAATTAAATATCTGCTAGTATATATGGATAATGTATTCTAACTGTAAATTACACATTGTTCCAAATTATAAACAGATGACATATAAGAAAATCGATCTTTATTTATTACTGATATGTGCTGCGTGCACAAATGACGAAATTTTGTAAATCATAAGATTTTTTTTATAAAAAACTCACATGCCATAGCAAATTGTCATGGAAATAAATTTGTTGTTTTTTCGATTTCACATGTCCTTGCATTTGCACAATGTCCTCGGTCTTGTTTCACTACCAATAATGTTATATGCATCATATTGGAATTGTAAGTGTCCAACTCTACTTATAGCAAATGTCGCTACGAGAGCGAGATGGAGTATACGTTCACCCGGAAGCTATAATTATCCTTTGTGACATATACATGTATTGTATGGAAATAATAAATAAGTATAAGGTACAAAAGTACAAAGGAAACCATCGGTCTCTTAAAATGCCTTATTAGTGTTAACCAAGGAAATAGCACATCCTTTACTAAGTGAAGAAACAAATTGAAGGGAAAGTCTTTAATACTTTGTCTTTGTGCCTTCAATAATGAAAGACAGTGGATCTTATAAATTAGCTAGTTCAACTTCATTAAGTATGAAATATTAATAAATAGAAGACAATTATAAAGCCTATATTTCATATTTGTCTCTAGATAGATGTTTCCTATAGAGTTTATTAATTGGAATTCGTTAGTGATCGGTAACGTCTACTAATTGCTTGTGTAAAATTATAAAAAAACCTTAATTAAAAAGACATAGAATGCCAACTATTCAAAACTAATAATACGTTTTGAAATATCGAAAAATTTATAATATTTATTCGTAAATTTGTCTTTTATATGATCTCTATATTAATCTATCAGCATAGATTTGATACGTATAAAATTCGTGCTTGTCATCTCTTCCAAAATATCATTTTTTATTGTATATCCTTTTAATGCAATTAACATGGATATCAATAATTATGTATTTATTAACAGAAAGGTTTTAAAATTTGTTGGCCTTTATCCAACGAATATCATGAGATATATCATATGTTGTACGTGTATGATTACCATTGTTATACCACAAGGATTGCAAATTTATCAAAATTGGCAAGATCTGTCTACTGTATTGGAAACGAGGTACATGATCATAAATCCCCAACATTGACACAAAGCGGGCAGTTATATTACAATTTTGTTATGTTTTAAGAAAAACTTAATAATTCTATTTCTTTTATTTTTATAGTTCAGTATTGCTCACTATTTTACTTGCTATATTAAAATCGTTAGTTTGGATAAGCAATAGAAGAAAAATGGATCCTTTTATCAAATATATGTTAACCGATTATTGGAATATATTGACAACATATATTTCGGAGAAACACACAGATGTACATGCAATGTAAATAAATATTTTTTTTTAATTATAAATGCATAAGTGCATCTACGGATTCACATATACTTCATTGTGTTACTCACTTACAGATACGTGAAGAAAGGATATTTATATACTAAAGGCTATTTATTTTTGATTTGTAATTCTTTAATGTTCTTCTTTAGTCTACCTATAATTGAAATAGTTATTGCTGTGATTAAAGGCACTAACAATAATACTATAAAGCATTTTCCGTTTTTAGCTTTGTATCCAGAATATTATTATAATTTTCCGATGTATGAGGTAAGATCCTTATTTTCAGGTGCTCGTCAAAACTGTGATTGTAATATTCGTATATATTCTCATTTATGTAGATTACTTATTTCTCGCAAATGATAGCGACAAGCTTATGTGGTCTTATTATTCTGGGAACTGATACTTTGATTGCAACAGCGTTGTTTCACACATGTGGCCATTTCAAAGTACTTAAAAAAAAAATTAAAGATATTAGCACTTTGCAAATTGATTTCGTTAGTATTTATTTGAGAAAATTCATATTTTAGCGTATTATTATTAAATTAATTGGATATTATTTTATTCTTGTAAACATATTAAATTTTTTTATTTAGGTACAACATACATATCTCGAAGAAAATACGATGCAAAAAATTAAATTACATATAATAGACATTATTAAACATCATTACACGATTCTCTGGTAATAATTTTAAATATGTATTTGTAATATATATACACACACACACACATATATATATATACATACACATATACACACATGAAAATGTCGAAATTTTGTATCTAGGTTTTGCGATTATATGGAAACAGTTTTTAGCCCAATGTTATTTCTGCAAACGTTAGCTAGCAGTCTCATAATATGTCTAGTAGGTTTTCAAATTGCGACTGCAAACATAACTGCAAGTACAATCTCCAAGTCGATTAAATACATCTCATATTTAATCATGGCACTTTTTCAATTGCTGCTCTTTTGTATACCTGGTGATGCTTTGATATATGAGGTGAGGAGGATATATGAGAAAATAAAATTAGCATCTCATTGAAAAAGATGTATAGCGACTTCGTTCCGTTTTATGTATGATCTACCCTTTTATCATTCTTTAATATTCGATGAACAATGAAGATAAAATGATCAAGCATAAAACGGAACGCACCTTTACATACATATGTAAGTATGCATATAGATAAATATATGCATATTTACATACATACTTATACATATATGTGTGTATATACACACACATATATATATATATATATATATATATATATATATCCCATAATTCTTAATTAATATTTCTTTCGGAGTGAAAGAGAATGAAATTTTGAACTAAAAGTTCTTTTCTCACTTTTAGTTCACAAGAGATATCAAATTCTGATCTTAATGAAACTTTGTGTACTTATAACTTAAAGAGATGAATTTAAAAAATATCATTGCGATTAAAAAAACGATTTGGAGTGAAATCACTTATGTATAGAGCGGTTTGTAGTTTTTCTATTATATCTCGAAAACTATTCGAGATATCAAAAAATGTTTTGTACAAAACATTTTTTTGTACAAAAGTTTTGCAACAAAATTAGCTGTATTCATTCGCGTTAATATTTTTTTAAAATTATTTTTTAAAATTTTCAAAAAAAGTTTTTAAATAAATATTCGATAAATATGCCGAATAGGGGAGATAGCTCCGATGATCTTGATCTTGATATATGTTGTCAAGATCATGACTAGAGATGTAAAAAAAACGATATTTTTTACTTCGGAGAAAAGTATCAAGTAAAAAGTTAGTTTTTTACTGTAAAACAATATTTTTGAACAAATTATATAAAATTCATGAAAAATCTTAGAATTCTCGTTAAATATATAGAAGAAGAAATAAAATTCATTTTTCTTGTTATTTCTTGTTATTTACTTTTTTGTATTTTTGTCTTTATAATTTCATATCGAAGCGAAAATATGTATTATTGGCTGTTGCAATTCTTGATGAGATAATAATAGGTTAATAGATCTATTTGCATTGCTTGCACTCTTTGTATTTAGCATCTATGCCTTCTCTAATTTCAACGCCTGAATCTATTTTTCTAATAATATTACTTTAAGTGCAAAAATTTTGGGAGATTTCAAGCAATGCAAACAGATCTAAATGACCTAAAAAAATATCGAAATAAAAAACTGTCAAAGTAAAAGGAAAAAATTATTAATTTCCGAATTTTTTATCTTAAAATTCTAGTGATTTTCCATCGTTTACATCATGATCCTGAGTGACCTTCACCAGATTTTAGCCTGTTATATGTTAAAAAATTATTAACAAAAAAAAGTTCATTATTAAAATCTAACTTTTGGACACAATTGTGCTTCGATGAAACAAATTTCCTGCTCAAAATATTTTTTTATATAATTTTTTATAGTAGCAGGGAGAAAGTGGAATGAGAGTCACTTCGCGTGGAAAGTTGTAAAATATTTTAAAGCAAAAAATTTCTGTTTTGTATAGTAGAAAAGACACATAATTTTTCAAACTTCTTTTGTTAATAACGTTTTAATGAAAGACGAGCGACGGCTAAAACTTGGTAGAGATTATTTAGGATTCTTTATACCATATGTCAAGGTCAAGATCATCGGAGCTACTTCCCCTATTCGGGATAGTAGCTAAATATTCTAAAAAAATATTACTGACGTATAATAAATAGAGACAATTATTGTAAAATTTTTGTATAAAACTTTTTTTTAATATCTTGAACAGTTTTGAGATCTAGTGGAGAAAGCTAACACATGAGGGCTAATTTCTATCACAAAAAAAAGATAAAATATTATAATTTCTACATTATCTATCTCGAGGTAGTATAATGCACTTTTTTTACAATAGATTCCTCAGTAGATCTATTCCACTTTCATTTTTTCATGCATGAATTATTCCAAATGCCGTCCTCCCTTTCTTGAATAATTTGAGATATGTCATTTAAAAAATGTTTAAAAGGATATATACCATTAAAGAATATATACATTATTACATAAAAATTCATCTTTTGTAATTTTTTATATTGGGAGTACAAATTAATTCGGTCCGTTTCCCTAAAGATAGCTCCAGCTGTTGTGAATGGTTCATAGTGATAGCTGATTTTGGCGGTTTCAGAGAAGTTAAACATCTGCTAATAATATTCAGTTTATATCGCTTTGAGTTTCATACAAAAATCTTGATTTTTACTGTGTTTGAAATGTCGAATTTTGTGTTAACCAAGCAGCATTTGCGGGAGGTTTTG
>Ga0157363_1003261_pt1 | contig 14615 bp, 7 predicted proteins | sample AttsexASBM1_FD_111477 | JGI IMG/M metagenome (GOLD analysis project Ga0157363, IMG submission 111477) | Fungus gardens microbial communities from leaf cutter ant in Ribeirão Preto, State of São Paulo, Brazil - Atta sexdens ASBM1 | ecosystem: Host-associated > Fungi > Mycelium > Unclassified ...
CACACACACACACACACACACACACACACACACACACACACGCGCGCGCGCGCGCGCGCGCGCACACACACAGTCATCCCTCTATTTGTCTCACTCTCTCGTGTCTGTGCGCGCGCGCGTTCCCTAAGTACGCCAGTGTCTCCGTCTCTCTCAGTATTGCGTCCATAGCGTGTTTCTCGGGAGCGCGAGCCAACAAATATCCGTGTGGACGGTTACAGGGCGGACTAATGGAATTGATTAAAATGTGTTCGATCAACCGAACCGCGGCTTGCCCGCTCCCGCCTCCTCCTCTTCCTCCTCCCCCACCTCCTCCTCCTCCTTCTCTTCCTCCTCCTCCTCCATCTCCTCCTCTCACTAGCGAAACCACCCACTGCGTCCCACTATATCCCTCTCGTATACCCTCGATCCTATCCTATCGCGCCTGGCGTAGAACCTGACGAGCGCAATCGAATATTTGCGTTTAGGTAGGCACATTGACGCGGAAAATGCTATCTTTGTCAATTAATTCAACCTGTTGTCCCAGGTCAGCCGCGCGGGCTTCGGCCCCCTCCTACATACTTTATCTCCTTCTCTCTGCAGATGTTCTCTCTCTCTCTCTCTCTCTCGCATACATATTATATATTTTCATGCCATCCATCCGTATCTGTATGAGACGCAAAAATTGACGGTTTCTCAGATCACTAAATGCGAGAAAGAAAAATTATTCTGAGAAATATTATAGAACCTAAAAAGCAAACTCACAATGAAAGTATATAAGAATGAAGCTGAAGAATACGTTTAATGTCTGATGAATCTATAATAAATAACTTTTATTTACAGTACGAAACGTTCAATGGATAAAATAATGATAAAATAATTTCCTGTTATTAAAATAATTTCCTTTTACAGATTTCCCTGTAAAAATACAACTTGTATAGCACATCGGATGAATTAAGATAGGTATACCTGGATTTTTCCGATGGCAACATTCCGGAAGTCATAACCGGATCTTCGCACCGTTCTAACGATTCATAAATTCGTCGAGTCGGTGGTATCGGACAGTTCCCAAGCGGATTATCGGGGCGCCATGCTTACGTAGGTGCGTGCGCAATTAACGACAGTGAGCCGAGTATAATGAAGACCGGTCGAGCGTAGTCGGACCAACGCCTGCGAGAGAGAAGGAAAGGGGCTACTGGTACAAGCGAGATGATAGAGACCAGTTCATTAGCGACACTCACGACTCGCCTCAGAGACATCTATTTTATTTATTTGCTTATTTTTCGCTCCTTCATTCGCTTCGTTCACGCGTTCACCGTCCTCGATCGGCTAACGTGAATACGCCCGGCTGTCCCGTTTTATTTCTTGACCAATCTCGCTCCATTCCCTTTAAACCTTTTGTCATACGAATTATATGGAATATTCGGGAGAAAATGCTATAAAAATATTTTAGCTCACAAGTGTGCTAAATTTGGATCTGTTTTTTCGTTAAGAATTTTTAAATACAAACTTATATTTAGGGTAGATTCACATAGTTTTGTCAAATATAATAATAGATTAATATAAATACAATTGGATATCGTTAGAGGTCTCGTTAAACGCTTTTTACGCTTTTAGGAATAATTTTATAGGATTACTTTTTTTTTAGTTTATAAGGGGGTACCTACATTAATTAATCTTTAAAGGCTCTTAAGAGAGCTTGAATGCTTTCATGAATCTTAAACAATGACCACTGCCGAGAAAGGAAAATCTACAAGTGTGTTCTTTAAAGGGTACGAAGCATTTTTCTCTATCCTTAGAAAAAGAGAGAGAGAATAGATCTTTAAAATAACTAAAACGCGAACACTTACTAAAAAGGTCTTACTAAAAGTTTAAGATCAATTTTGAGAAATAATATTAGAGAGATAAATTATCCCGCACGATATTATTTACAGCCAATGTTGCAGCTTCAACAGTTATAAAACGGACACTTCGTTACCGTCGTTGCGGTATTTCGTTCAGAATTGAATTCACGGAGGATGCGGGATCCTCCATTGGCTCGATTTAATAGCCTACCGCGTGTCCCGACGAACCACGTCCTCATCGTTCGTTCGGCTTTATTCGCGAGTAGCCGTTTAAGCGGCTAACTGTATAAATGAGAGAAACAGGATTCTGCGGGACACAAGAAAGAGAGAAAGAGAGAGGAAGAAAGGAAAGGAAAAAAAGCCCACCACCATCAACGTCGCCGCCACCGCCACCGCCGCCGCGTGGAAACCTGTCCCTAATTGATAGGAAATTCCTGTGTGCGAGTACCTGCGAGATTTTTCAGCGCCCCTAACAGGTTGGAACTGGATACTTCGCGACGATTTGTAATCCGCGCTGTTCGTTCGCGGCCAGGGCCGTCCTCTTGTCATGCAATGAATCTAGCGAAACAAACCCGAGTTTTTCTCACCGTGCAAGAACTTTAGATTTGTTTTTTTTCTGTGGCTGAACTATTATACACTTTTGGAATTTAAAGTGAGTTAAATATTTACCTTTGATATTTGACGAAAGTAAGAAAGAAAGTTCTAGTACAATCTAATGCAGGAATAAAAAAAAATCTTTTGTATCTGTTATTCGACGATGTAAAAAGTTACAAAGCCAAATAAAGTGTAGAAAAGTGACGCTCAATTAGACTAACAATAAGTTAATTAAATTCATTTCGCGACTCTTCATCACTGATAAGAGAGTCGATGACATATTTATAAATTCATAAATAGTCAATTCATTTGATATTTTTTTACATTGCGCTCAAGTTACAGACAGAGAGAATAATATTCAAGAGAAATTGATGCAATCGTTAACGCATTAAGAGACGATATTTTTAAGGCGCCGCGGTAGCTTCAATTTTATGACACACATTTTGCAAATTAACCGGCTGCCCTCTAATTGGTCTTTAATTGGTCTCGTGTAAATTATAAATAAATGCGCATTAAAGGACGAAAATAAACGTATTTCTGTGTGGATTGGCGTAGCGGGGGGTTCGCGAAATTTCGCGAAAGTCCTCATAAAAATGTGGACTTTTAATAGTTCGCTGGGTCGGTCCATCCGGTCATTTTTACTAAATACGCGATCCGCAAGATTTACACCGCCAATTAGCTGTGCCTCGCGCATAATGAATTTACATTAATGCGCGCCACGATGAATTAATCACAATCCGCGCGAAATACGCTTAAATCAGAGAAGTCTCACATTAATGCGATTTGCTCGAGATTTTTTCTCGAACGGAGAAACGTGAACCGAGAAATGTGAATTATTATAAACGAGCTGGAGTTTAGAGTTCTCAAATGAAACGCATTAACTATATATTTTAATATTATCATTAAAAAATAACTAGATTTATGTTTTACGTTAAGAAAATAAATAATTCATTGTTAGAGCAATGGCAACCCAACCCCTTAGGTTAAATAACATTTTGTTATTTCTAACTTCTATATGTGTCAATCCATTTCTGTAATTAATTTCAAAATGAAAAAACATCATATTAACGTATGCATTTAGTAAATAATAAATTAAATTTCAGCCAAATTTATTATATTTTCTTGAGTTGATTGTTTAACTGCATTGTTTTAACATAGAAATAATTAGAAATAATTCAAATTGAGTGTAATGTATAATGTATATAATTTGACATTATGAATTTAATAATGTTGTTATTATATTTGTTATTATATTTGTTGTATTTGTCATTTTTCTACCTCTTTTTTTCCCTCTGTAATAAAAATAACCAAAAATAATGTTTGTAGAAGACTCAAAGATTTGTACCGAATGAAGCGAGAACGGTAATCCCGCTGGGATGAAGCAACGGTAAACTAATTTTTTCCTGGAGCGCAGCACGAACGTACCCGTCTTTATGGGTGTTTCCGATGACGTCTACCAATTTTCCGCACACTCACATGAAACGAGTGAGTACGTCGACTTCATGACGGGAGAGTCGTCACATTCGGCACGTTCGCGCAAGAAATATTACTGGCGTCGTTTTCCCCAAAAGTGGATTGAACGAGAGGGAGCTATTTCGTGCCCGGCGGCGTCTCCGTGCGTCTTTTTTACCAGGCAGTTCATGAAAAGCTGAGCGATATCAACTGCCGACCACGAACACAAAATCGTCGCGTCGCGTCGTCTCCGTCGAGTCGGATTGCAAAATTGAATCGCGTTTTCAAACTCTGGCGTGGCATATGGACAATGACGAGAATCGCACACGCAAATAAATAAAGATTATCTGCAAAGTTGGAAGAAATCCTAGCAATTTACTGGCGCAATATTGACCCAATATATCCCCAATGCTTGCCAATGTTTATTGCCAGATATTGCCAATGAATTGTGCTACTCGAAAACAAATCTTAATATATTAGATTAACATTACTGTATTAGGAACGCTAAAAAAGGGTGATTCCAAAAAAAATTGGCTCTTTCCGGAAAGATATCTGAAAAGTAACTGAAACACGGACAGACGGAAACTCTCGGCTTCGCGCGGCCAACTCTCCCGGAGATGGAGTGCGCTTAGCGGGTTTGCGTACCCTCGGCTCTCTCACCGATAACACAATAGCGTACAGTCAGGAGGCTGTCAGACGCACTCTCGTATCGCGCGAATAAAAGTGTATTAAAGCTGTCAACCGCATTCTCGTCGATTAACCAAAGGAATGCGAGAAACACTTGGCATATTCATATAACATTTTTGTTTTATTCGCGATATCTGTTTCGTATAATAATCCATGTTTTAAAACGTATTGCATTAAACACGCAGAATTTTACATTAAATGTCTAAAGTATGATATTGAAAAATCATTTAGATTTTTTAGAGAAACGCGCCGCAAGTTTCACACACGCACACAGTCAATCGCGGCACAAGCTGCATAGATCTCAAATACATTGTACAGTCGCGCGAAAAAAAAAGCGCAACGAGTGAAAATCAGCGAAAATCCAGACTCCAGAACGCGAAAGTCGCTACGTGCTCGTAACGAAGGCTGCACGGTGTCATTCATCGTGGCTTTTCCGGCTGTTTATCGCGATAGTCTGGCGAACGGGAAGCGGCACAATGGCTGTACACGAATGGAACAAAGAGTCGACACGGCGGGACCAGGTATCGCCAGGCGTTGCCCGTTGTATCGCCCTCGTAACGTCGTTCGCGGGCGTCGGGAGTGATAAAGAGATACCGCCGCGGTGGCTGCAGGGCGAGACGAGTGAGGTAGGGTTCGACGTGTGCACGCGGAACACAAAACGACCGCGAATCGCAGTTATAGCCCGATAGATCCAAAAAACGCGTTTCGGCTCTCGTAATCGCGCGCCGCAAACGAGCACCCAGCTCAGTTCGTCCGCTGAGAGAAAAGACCTGGCGAGAAAACAAAAACGAACGAGCCAATCGCGCACGGTGGCAATGACGCGACCGTCATCCGGTCTCATTCTTCGACACTAGAACTATAACGAATTCGTCCTCCTCTTACATTAATGAAGAGCCTCGAAAAACAGCATTTTTTTTTACATGTTATTGTTGTTAAGAATGTCATGACTTGTAATTAGTTTGTCGTAACTTTTACAAAATGGAGAATTCAGAGCGGTTAAAAAGAGATCATTGAAAGAAGGATATTTAATTGAGTGCCATTTAAAATCAAGGTATAAAGTCTTCTTCATAGACGGAAATTTCCTTATGAAGGATATGGAGCTTTCCACACCCAGTGGTCGAATTCCACACCTACAATTCAAAGTATTTAAAAAAAATATGTTATTTTTTTAACAAATTGTAAAAAATTTGAAATAATTTGATAAAAAACAGTATTTGGCTAGGATAGAAATATATGTAGAAATATATTTCGCACATACAACAAAAGAGATCAAATATTTTGTTACTTTGAAATCGCTTCCTTTCCTCGTTTAGATGAAGTACTGCACACCCAGAAAAGTCGAAAGTCTCCCTGCTTAAAGTCTTTATCAAATGAAGCATTTCTTATGCATGTATGTATCTAAAAACATTCTGATTTTAGATAACATAAAAATCTTTTCGAAAGATAAGATACTTGTGATTAATCGCATTTTCTTTTGAAACTAAAGTTTATTTTGAAACTCCCGCTCTTCTTGATTTCTTTAGAGAAAGCCAAAGCTACATTACTGAACACGTGAAAAAGTTATAGCACGGACGCATGGAGAGATACGCGTAATAAAACGCAAACTTTTGCACGGCAGGCATCGCAGTGGTGAACACGCGCTAGCCGATGAATGCGAACACGACCGCTTGTATATACAGCGAAACTACGTTATTGTTTCGCAAAACCGAGGTTTGCGCGATTGATCCGCGAGTCGAGATAACTGGCGTTCCTATAGGACCAAGTCCTGCTGCAACGATATATCGTCGACGTGATGTTATGATTATATTCGTAGGTATTAATGATAGAAACTCAGATACATGTAATAATCTAGTTATTTTCAATCTATGCAATTTCGCACGATGTAATTCTAATGCAAACCTATAGCGATTAATTCACGAAACATAAGAATCTCCGTATCTGTTTTTTTTTTTTTTTTTCCAGAACAAGTTCTTCTGCCGTTTGAAAAATTATTGGACATTATTGGGATTTATTTCGTTCGTTCTCTCACGTGAACGAAGAAGTGAACGTGAAGGAGAGCAAGATTGCCTAACAAGTTTTTCGTCGGGTATAATGCAGCTGGATGATCATGGCAGGACCGCTGCTTGCGCGGCAATATCGACGATATAAATAAGACTAGCGTAAATCCTGATCATCATTGGTCATCCAGCTTCACTTACTGCTTCTCAGTGCAGTGGCAAATTATTATTTATCGCATGATTCTAAAGATCGGTGGCGAGAAAAGCTTAATCAACGGACGGAACGAATGTACAGGATCGTAAATTGTAGTTTCGCTCGAGATCTCACTCGCTTTATACCATATTCTTCCCTCGTCACTCCCCGCGATCGAATCCATATTCGGATTATATGATCTATCGAATTCAAATACCTTCAGTATGACAATCTGCTCTCGATGATGTATTGTTGAATCTATACGCCAAGGTCTAAACGTGTGGGACATCTTGCTTGTCGGCGGCAACGACCGCAAATGTGGGATCGCTGTGCAATCGCGATAGGAGAGGATAGAAATCGGCTGAACCACGATGGCATGGATATTTCCGGAATTCGCAGGTGATTGCCACAATTGTGGCCTCCGATAGCCACAAGCCTCGTTTGGCTTCGATGAATTCAACGAGAGATACAAGGTACACGTGGTTTTACATAAGTATTCGTGTCTTATTTATCCTATGGTAGAACGGTCGACTCGAAAGAGAAGAGAATGTGACAGTCGGTGTAATATAGAGACAGAAAGAATAGACCGTGGAATAGGAGCACTTATGTTCGCAGAATTTATTTCGGGTTAAGCTTTAAAGACCGATTCTGTCCGGTTTATGTATGGGTCCGCGATGGCCGGCCGGAGCGGGAAATATCGTCCATGAAAAATTTACAGCGCCGGCACCGTGCAATTTATTTCGTCATTTATAGTCGTCGAACTACTCCGTGATTCCATTCGTGGGACAATTATCGTTCTCAACTTGCTCTTTCGAAAAGGTTCATCTGTGCGTACTTTGTGCGTACTCAACATTTTCGGTTGCCCGTTGGTTAATTTTTCACAATGTAAGCAGTTGGAAACGGGCTCTTGGCTAGTGATCGATGAAAATTCACGTTAAACGGGATCGAAAATCTACGGGAGGTTCGCTAGCTGGCCTATTACGAGCCTTTCCGAAACAGTGGCGTACGTGAGGAATTGATCGTACGTGTATAACCGCGTTGTGGTCTGCGAAGAACCATTGTATCGATTGACGCGGTCATGAAAAATCGAGTTTACGATAATAAACACAACTTACGATGATCGCATATAATTTGTCCATAACGAAACAGAAATGATGCAGAACGTGGAAAATTTGGAGCGATATATAAATGACAGAATATGAAAAAAAAAAAATATGAGAAAATACATGAGCGAAAGTGAAGCGTACAGGGTATTAAAAAAAACCATTCAATACATTTACATAGTAAATAATACACATAATACTGAGCCTTAAGTACTAAGCAAAAAAAAGCCTTAGTAGTCATTTGAGTTGAAAACCCAATCGTTTCTAAGGTATGAATAATTTTGTATGTTAGTATCATAATTGATGACTTATTGGCTTTTACGTGTTATAGACGTGAAGATTTATCTCAATGTTTACAAACCGCGGTCTGAATGTTCTGATTCAATTTTGATTCACATTTGATAATGAAAAATTTCAGCGGAAATTGATATCAACCAATCATTACGGATTGAATGGAAGATTACCTCTCATTGGACTTAAAATTCTCTCAAATAAACTATCAATGTTACTCATTTCAATTTCTCTCTTTTCACATCATATATAACACGTACGTAAAAGTAATAAGTCAATTATGTACTAACATACAAAATTATTTATATTTATCTCAGAAATGGTTGAACTTTTGACCTAAGCTTCGCTAAGGCTTTTTTAGCCTCGATATGGTGTGTACTATGTACCATATGCTGAATGATTATTTTTTTAACACCTTGTATAACGATATGGAACACAATGAAAGAGATGGCATATTACTCCTTTTGTTCAATTATACCGCAATGTGATAATAATCGGTAAACTCGCTGTATTTTATACGTTGCAATATTTGCTGATACTTAAATACGAGGTCTTGCATTAGTTTATTGTCATCGTCATACGCCGGTAAATTCTTTAAAACCGGGCTCACAAAGATCGTCCGTGCATCGCCGTACAACGTGTATATGAATTTTGAAGTAATTCTAGTCCTTACTCGGAGTTGTAATTCCTGTAGTAGATTTAATTAAGATAATGAGTTCGTCGTGTACCGTATAAAATCTCGTAAAGCAAAAGTCCTTATTAAAGAGTACCAGTGGAATAGCTCTGTGTTCGATGTCGAGAATAATTGAGGTCTAGCTGTCGCGAAAATGGTTCTTGCAAAAGAGACATCTTAGTTTTCACAAAATATGCTAGCGTCTTTAATTAGCACATCGCGCCTCCGTATATTTTCAGTGAGAAATCTCGTTTCGCGTAGTAAGTCGTGGCATTTTCCTATATCCTTGTTTTTAGATGACAATTGCATTTAAAGGATACACGATTATTATGATTTATCGACGGCGTTGATGGATAATAAGTCCGCTAATTAATGCCAAAAGCAAGCATCGCGAGTAATTATAAATTGATTTAGTCGCCAGGACAATATTTCAAATGTAATTTGAAATTAATTTCTATATGACTCGTGATTTAAATTTATAATCCTATTCAATCGGGGGCTCTAGCCCCTGCGTTACTGCCCATTACCATTCTAATTTCGATGGCTCGTCGCATTAACACACATTTACCATCAACATAATAACAACGTGCATGAAATTACAAATTGTGGCGTGAATTAGAAGCGCAATATTCTTCTAAATGGAAAAGACGATATTAAGTAAAGTATTTCAGCAATTCTAAAAGCGATCGATCAATATTAAATCTAAAGTACACTTTTTTTTTATTATCAAATAAAAACTGGATTTTTATCAAATAAAAATTCTAATTCCTCTCTTCGCATTTTCTAACTTGAAAATAAATTGGATTCGAGAGAAGACTTCATGGCGACTATCGATTTCTATCGTGCGTATCTGATCGCTTTCAAAAGTAATAACGATTATCAGAACTCAGAGAGTTGGCTATCAAATTCGATGTGTCACCTGACCAGCTGCCATTGCCTCATTAACATATAAATTAGACGCCGCGCATCGAGATTTGCTCTTCTTTTTTAAGCATGACACTTTTTTCTCCGGGTTGAAACACGGAAACTATGATCAGAAAAGCAAAAGGATCGTTTTATTTTCAAAGTGGACTAGCATGTGAATAAAAAAATATTTTTTATTCCGACAATTTTTTCTAGTGACATTTATGTAGAACGATATCTTCTTACGTTTCGTATTCAAGTAAATATCACAACTGAATCATGTCAATGACGAAGTAATCAGCCAATTATCGTCACAATCGATCTTGGGAAGTCAGACTTGCCGCGGAACGATTTTACGAGGGATTTAGTAGGCGATAAAGAGTCGAAGATAAAGCCACCCTCTTTCCAAGCTCCCACGACAAAAATCGCTCGTCGACGGAGCTGAAAAGGGCCGACGCGACGCGACGCGACGCGACGTCCCGCGCCGGTAGGGTAGCTGCCTCCAGTACCGGCACCTAATCAAGCAATAACTATTTGTCAGTTCCCCGGGCAACCTAAATCCAAGCTAATTCGACATCCGTGTCGGACACAGATTCGCTATCGGGTATCTCTTTCTATCTGGACGACAGCATATTCGCATTAGCCTGCCCCGCAACCCACGCTCGATCGACTCTCTCGACCACCGTCAGCAGTCCTCCCCCTCCTGTCCCCTCCACGGCCACCTACCCTTCGCCCGCCACCATCATGATTCTCATTCACTCCGGACGTCCCTCGATCGGTCTCGCCGCATCTCTCTCTCTCTCTCTCTCTCTCTCTCTCTCTCTCTCTCTCTCTTTCGCTCTCCCGCTTTCCGCTAAGTACGCCATATACTCGCGCGCGCGTCACACCATAGGACGAGATCTCGACACGATTAGGGCGGTACTCAATTCGACGTTTCGTCGATTCGGTCCTTTCTTTCTCCTCCGCCTTTACGCCCCGAATCCGCAGCTCGAGTGAGTTTTTCCTCGGATAAGCGTGGCAACTCTTCCTCCCGTTAAGCGAGCGAGCGGGATTTTCTGCGGACGAGTCGAACGGGCGGGAGGAAATGGCTTTCGATTCGGGGACGGGTTCACTTTGTTAATGTGACAAATCGAGACTTCACCGACTTCGAGGGGGAGTCGACCTGGCAGTACGTTGCGCAGATCGCTGCGGGAATCCACGAGGAGAGATTCTCGGAGAGAGATTCGCCAGCCGAGCGAGCGCGTTCATTTTTTGATGCTTCGCGGGAAATACGGATAATGGATTAGATCGATGCTCGGTCTACGTATAAGAACGCTGAGAAATGAGATCGTCTGAAAAGCACCGGTCGATCTCGGACGCGATTAGGACACGCGTACAGACGGTTGCCAGAGAAATTTGCATTTATTTCGCGCTGACCGACCATTACGGCCGCGCATAAGTCAAATAACTCGAAATGGACGCGAAAGAGAACGATCGCCAGTCCGGAGCCGAGTGGAAGCACTGAAAGACGAGAGATCGTCATCGTCGTTAGTCATTCCCGCTTGAATATGCGTGGAATAAGATCTCACAGGAGAGAAATCATCTGTCACAATGCCGCGCTCAACATCGCGCTATATAGACACTCGATAATTTATCGCGTGATGAGAGCTTCCGTCAACTTTTTTCCCCCGATACTAGTAAATCGCAGAGCGAAATAACTGAGAGATGATAGTTCGTTAACAAAATAATATTTCGATAAATCTTGGTTAGAGACTCTCTTTCTACAACAGAATTACAGCCACGAGCAATTTTGTCAAAACGAGAAAGAAAGCTAAATATCTATTCTGTCTCTTTTTAGATATGCTATCTTATTCTAACTTATACTACCTTACTCATTTTAATTTAAACAAATAATGGAAATCGGGCTCTAATAAAAGTAAATGAACAAAGTGTAATATAACAGTCAACACAAGATGTCCAAGTTTACTTTAATTGCGTTTTATCTCATTAAGATTCATAAATGTTTCGATCCTCGGCTTGAATTCTCCTCAGTATATAAATTATATTTTAATGTAAATACGTTAAATCAATTACAATAAACTCACATAAATTTAAAATCATGCTTGATCAATCTTTTGTTTGTAAAAATAATCTCATTAAATTTGTCAAAAATATAGGTCAAAAGAAGCTATTAAATTAATTTCAATTAAATTGACAAAAACGACGAGCTAATCAAAAGTTTGTCTTCTTATAGCCAGACTCTGTTATAGACTCTAAGTTTCAGCCAAGACACTATATGTATTATCCTGATTCTAATTCGAGATTTAATCCAAAAAAGTGTTATTAGACGTACTCGAATATAAATATAGACCCCTACATATATATATATATATATATATACCTATGCATACCCGGAGATCCGATGGATGTCCCGAGTGAGTTCAATTAAGCCCCTATTACACTTTTACATGGGCCCGCATTAAGGCTCGCAGCTGGTCGCGAAGTCGGATATTATTTATCGGTTGACTTACGCCGAGCTCATTTGCCCGACAAAAGGGTCCGGAGAGGTTCCAAGATGGAACAGGACCGTCATTGGCTGGACCCGAATGAGCCACGTTGGCGATTGGACACTCGCGCGTTCGCGCTCAGTCTCTCACGAAACGGTCGGACACCGCCGGCACGACGAGAGATGATAGAATATCTTATTAGTCGGACAATGGGCAATCAGAGACGCCATACAGCCTCTCTGTTAGCGGTCCAGTCTCCTCCGGCCGTACGTCTGTCTGTCTGTCTGTCTGTCTGTCTGTCCTACATGCAGCCTGTGGGCATCCAAGGCCGCCGGGCCCCACCGGTGCACTCAGCACTGTCTCGATTCGCGAGTACCCTCGCATCTTCGTCTTCTTCCTCGCCTTTGCGCAGCAAGCGGAGTCTCGTACAAATTAAAAGCTCGAGATGATACATATTTCGCCACTAGTTATCACCAAAGAATAGATCGACTTGGAATTCTTGAAAATCGTCGCGAAGGCGAGGAGAACGATTATATTATTTAACATTTGACGAAGTATAAGGAGACTATTATATGTCGGTGACTTCTTTTTTATCCAAAAATGGATGATCCAGAATGTCCATATTGAAATTTTGCTGAAGAATCTAAAAATTCAAGCTAGATATAGACCAGAACTGAAAAATAATTTTACCGGATCATCAAAATAATTAGATAGGACGATAAAATTGATTGCTAAAATATCAAAACATTTTGCAGTATTGCTCATCACGTTTAAGATTCCTACAAAATTATTTTGATGATTCAACAAAATTATTTCCAGATCTGTATTTAAATTTTTAGATTTTTCAACAAAATTGCTCTTTCAATGTCCAAAAACCGTCGATGCTGAATATATTATATGTGATTCATCATATGTGATTCAGCCCGTTGCTTCCGCATTTATTTACGTGGATAATATACTTACGACACTCAAAATATACGTACGTTGATTTATTCGGTACTCTGAACTTATTGTCGAATTCGACGCACTTCTAAAAGTTCGTGCTACGTATTCGCGATGATCAATGTATTATTCATATGTTTAAAGAATAGAATTAGAAAAAGATGAAAAGTAAGTTGAACCGAGATCAAAATTAATCTACATTGATAGAAACGAACATAAGATATTCAATTAGAATAATATCCAGTTATATTCAATTGCCGATTCATTCGATTGATCCTTCCGCGATTACCGAGAAACAAAACAATGGATGGTAAACATGGTGGACAAGAGTGTTAACGGTTATCCGAACATCGTAACAGCTGTTTTCCATTAACACAAGTGAAACTGAATCTTAAGTGAGCTAGTATCTTATACTCAAATCATTACTTTGGTAAAAAGTCACATGACAACACAAGTTCATAACCTCACTTTTAAAGTGAATTTAGAGACTCATTAAAGCACACGGTCTCGATCTTATATACATTATAGATAAAAATTCATGAGCTGAATGTAAAAGACGCGCTTCAGCTGATTTATGACGTTACAAGTAAGAATTATCTGAGAATCGATGTAAATGAAAAGCAACTGTTGGTCATTCATCCGTCGCGTAAAAAAAAAAATAACAATATATTTAAGGCTGGTATTCGTACAGTCGATTCTTATTTCAAGACTGTCTTAAGTAATTTCTTAAGACACTATTACGGCCCTTTGGGCGATAGTCATAGTACGTTCTTATTTCAAGATTGTCTTAAGTAATGTCTTAAGATGCTACGGTACTCTGATTGGATTATGACATCTTAAGACTATACTAAGGCTCCTGAGTAGTTGCGGCGGCCATGTTGGAATCATGACGTCAGAAGCGAGGAATGACATGTTAATTTGTTGCGAGACATTTGTAAATAAAGACAATTTGGATAAATCTAAGTAACGAGATTGCTTTAAAATATTTGTAAAAATGAGCAGAAACTGTCCATTTCTCTCTTAATAGTCAGTAAATGATCGTAAAAGGCAGGTGAAGTGAGCCTAATTTCGGGCAGAAGCACACGAATAGCTGTTGAAATGAATAAGATATATGCTTACATATAAAATTCCAGGATAACTATAGTTTCTGCCATTTTTAGGATTTTCATAAGTACGAGACACGTCACATTTTTACAATTAAGCAAATAATAATGAAATGGCATGCAGCATACATTTCATCGTCAAAATGTCACTTTTCCACGTTTACATGTTCAGCCATTTATCGTGGCGAGGTGTTATAACACACACACACACACACACACACACACACACACACACACACACACACACACACACGCGCGCGCGCGCGCGCGCGCGCGCACACGCACACGCACACGCACGCACGCACACGCACATACACACACACGCACGCACACGCACACACACGCACACACACGCAAACACACGCACACAC
>Ga0157363_1003262_pt1 | contig 14613 bp, 16 predicted proteins | sample AttsexASBM1_FD_111477 | JGI IMG/M metagenome (GOLD analysis project Ga0157363, IMG submission 111477) | Fungus gardens microbial communities from leaf cutter ant in Ribeirão Preto, State of São Paulo, Brazil - Atta sexdens ASBM1 | ecosystem: Host-associated > Fungi > Mycelium > Unclassified ...
TAAAGAGTCAAACATAGGAGTGGCCAAGCTACAAACTATCAGAGTTGAAGATAGTAGATTCTATTTATTTCTATTTTCTATTTTATTTTATTTTATTTTTCAGACTTAGGATTAGAGGTTAACATGACTGTCATAAATTTGTCATATATCAGTCACATATCACATGTCATGGTCACACAATTATATGTTACACAAAAGGATGTAGGAGGTTTCAGAACAATGATATTATCCTACATATCAATAGCATGTAATATATATAGCCTTTAGAGTAGGCTAAGATTAGTGTAACACAGACTAGTAGTCTAGCATATATAAGGTAGACACTTTTATACTTGGAACTCCATTGAGTTCTCTTGTGTTAACCTTAATATAAAGCTTTTCTTTTGTTTTAACACTTTAAGACTTTGTCAAATGTAGTTTACACCAGAAGGCAAAAGCCTACAGGATTGGCTTGGGAATGTATAAAGTGTAGAAACTCTGTGAGATGAGCTTGATAATACGGACTTGTTAGAATAACCTTGGCTTCAACTTATGTGCTGATTTGGTGTATCACTGTTGAACACCAGAGATCAAGTTCAATAGAAGGTTATCTTTATCAATTATCAGACCAGTGAATTATAGTATAACTACTAGTCTTATATACAAGTCAGATATATAAAAGATGTACAGGATTTCAGTGTACAGCTCTGAGTGGAGATTTCAGTAGTGAAACATTGGCAGTAGTTGGATAGGAGAACTCTGCCATAGAAGACTGAGTTTAATAGGAGTATCTCTGTTATAGAAGACTGGATATCTAAGTTGTTGCATCAATACTATGGGAATGTATTGCAAGAAGGATAGCTGTTATGGAAGATAGGCTTGTCCCAAAGATGTTATAATAACAACACCACTACAGAAATGTATCTGAGGAATGGGTAGACTTAATATATGACAATGTATTGGATTATGCAATGGGAAGAGTACTATTTATAGAGTGTAAAGATGGAAAATGGAGACTTGTAGTATATCTCTTGAAATCACTTGATAAAATAGAGAGGAACTATGAAATTCATGATAAAGAGATGTTGGCAGTAATAAGAGAATTGGAAAACTGAAGATATTTGCTAGAAGGTACAAAGTTCAAGTTTGAGATCTGGACTAATCATAAAAACTTAGAATATTTCATGAAAGTACAAAAGTTAAACAGAAAAAAAGCTCATTGGGTGTTATATCTATCAAGATTTGACTTTACTTTGGAATATGTACCAGAATCAAAAATGGAAAAGGCAAATAGACTTAGTGAGAGTAGAAAAAAACAATGAAAATCAGACACTAATTAAAGAACAATAGATTTGTAGCTTAGCAGAAGTAGTAATAGAAAGATCTATGTTATGGTATACTTAAACACTAACAATTTATTTTTCTTTTCTTTTTTTTTATCTATTTTTCTTGATTTGATATTTTTTCTTTTTTTTTGAATGATAAAAAAGCATATGACATAATGTCATAAGCCTAGAATCTGAGAGAAGGTGCTGGAAAAATAATGTTAAGATGCATATCAACAGCATATTTATCTCATGGATAACATATAGACTTTAGAGTAAGATATTTATCACTAGCATGGACCATCTATATATTGTATAAATAGTGTAGGAATGCATTAGAAAATCCTTGTTGAGTTCTCTTATGATTCCTATGAAATACTCAGCTTATAAGTTTACTTAGTGGTCTATTAGTCATCTTGACTTGTGGTTGCTACAACAGTAGAACTCAACTACTCTCAAGGACACTGCACCATGTAGTCTCCTTTACTTTACTCTTTACTTATCCTTGGGATGTGACCAACACAGTCAATCACTACAAATCTTCTATAGCCAGATCTTATACTTAAGAGGAGCTAGCTGTTTAACATAGACAGTTGTGGATGGTAGTGACCATACCCAGGCTACTATCTAGACACTACTCATTGTTTAAGTGGGTAGTGTTGAAGTAGTTTATATGTACATTTTTAAGTGGTAGCCTTGTGCTGAAGGTCCATTGTAATCTTTTCACACAAAAGAATAGCATTGTTCAGTAAGGAAATGTTTAGCTTAGGGATCCCCTTCTTAGGGATATTAACCAGTGTTTTTTAGGGCAGTAGTTAGTAAAATAGTAGACAGGTAGTCAGTAGACAGTGTAAGGTTGGGTAGAAAGAATACTAGCTAGTACTTACAAAGGAAATTTTTGAAGGAACATCTTTTTTGAAGAAGATTATTTTATGTTGTCAAATACCATGGCAACCAGCATTGTAGATATCAGTTAGATAAATATGGAGGAATTGATCAGAGATGTAGAGGAAGAGGAAGCAACTAGATTATTGAAACAAATAATAGAGAATAACATGATGTTGTTAAATTTACAAAGACAAATATTGGAGTTGTAAGTAGCAGAAGATCAGAAAAGGAGGAGGCAGCAAGAAAGAGAACAGAGAAGGAGAGAAAACAAGAAAAGGTGGGAAGAGGAAAGAAAGAGAATAGATAATGAATAGAGAAGAGTAGAAGAAATAAGGATAAAAGAAGAAAGAAGAGCAGAAAGGGAGTGGAGACAGTAGAAGGCATGGGAAAGAAGAAGAGAAGTAAATAGGAAAAGAGCAATGATGGAGAGAAAGTGTTTTATATATAGAGAATTTGGACATATCATCCATAATTGTAGAAATATGATGAATAGAGGAGAAGAGAAATCAATACTGATACCCTTAAATAGATTTGAAGTATTGAGAAGTAAAGTAATGAATATAGGAGAAGGAAGTGGAAGAGAGATAGAAAAGAATAGGAAATAATTTTGAGAGAAGAAAGAGGAAAAAAGGAAAAGTTAGTGGAGGTACAAAAGACAGAAGTAGAAAGTAGTAACAACAGTATAGAGAAGAAGGAAAAATTATTGAGAGAGGTAACAGTAAAGATTGGATTGAAACAGGAGGAGGATGAAGAAGAAATTGTAGTGGAGGTGTTATTGGATAGTGGTGTGACAGGGTTGGTGATGAGTTTGTGAAGAAGAATAAGTTCAAGAAGAAGTTGGAGAGGCTGATTTATATAAGAAATGTGGATAGTATCTTTAATTATGAAAGACCAATAGAATATACAGTAAAGGTAGAATTATTTTACAGAGGACACAAGAAAAGAACAGAGATAGATGTAATAGAAGGTTCGAAGTGGAGTGTGATATTAGAAATGCCATAGCTAGCACACCATAATCCAGAAATTAATTAGAGAACTAGAGAGGCAGAGATAACAAGATGTCCAGACAAGTGTGGGAAAAAGTGGAAGACAAAGCAGATGAAACCAGAATAGTAGAAGCAGAAGAAAAAAGAGCAAAATAAGGTGAAAGTGTAGAAATAAAGAAAGGAAGAATTTAGAAAGCCAACAGTTGAAGAAGAAATGGAGATAGCAAGAATGATAGAGGAGAAACAAGAAGAAGAGAAAGATTTGATAGAGATTAGAATGGTAAAAGAAATAGTTTCTAGGAGATTCCATAAGTATTTGAAGATGTTTGAGAAAAAAGAGTCAGAAAGAATGTCTGTTAGTTAGAAGATTTGATGATGTTCCATCCTGCTCTGCACTCTTCTGTGAGTACTGATTTCAGTACTTCAATATAAGTCTTGATCAGTAGATCTCAGAGAAGGTTTTATACCAAAAAAGGGGAAGTTATACTAAAACATATCTGCATAAATATGGGAAAAGGCATCTATAAAATCAGCTGGAGATACAAAGTACTTTATGATATATCCATTGTTGAGAATAGAGAGAAAGAAAGTACAGGAATTTGTAAAGGATCAGTTGAGGAAGGGATATATATTTGACCATCAAAATCACTACAAATGTCACTGGTGTTCTTTGTGCTGAAGAAGAATGGAAAGAAAAGGATAGTGTAAGACTATTGATATTTGAACAGTTGGGCAATAAAAAATAATTATCCATTGCCATTGATATCAGATTTGATAGATAGTATAGGGAAAAAGAAGGTGTTTACAAAGATGGACTTGAGATGAGAATATAACAACATGAGGATAAAGGAAGGAGATGAGTGGAAAGCAGCATTTTCAATGCCAGAAGATGTCTTTGAGCTGACAGTAATGTTCTTTGGATTGACAAACTCACCAATAACTTTCCAGGTGATAATGAATGATTTGTTAAGGAATATGATAGAGACTGGAGATGTAGTGGCATTTATTGATGATGTGATGATAGGAACAGAGATAGAAGAAGGACATGATGATATTGTGGAAGAAGTACTGAGAAGGATAGCAGAAAACAATTTATTTGTAAAACCAGAGAAATGTGTGTAGAAGGTTAGAGAAGTTGGATTTTTGTGAGTGATAATAGGACCAGCAGGGTAAAGATGGAGAAAGAGAAGGTTCAGGGAGTATTGAATTGGCCAGTACTGAGAAGTGTAAAAGATGTACAGAAGTTTTTGGGGTTGACAAACTACTATAGACAGTTTGTCAAAGATTTTACAAGGGTAGCAAAACCCCTTCATGAGATGACAAGAAAGAATGTGAAGTGGGATTGGGAAGAGAGACAACAGAAAGTATTTGAGGAGTTGAAGGAGAGATTTATAATAGAGCCAGTCTTAGTAACACCAGATCTGAACAAGGAGATGAGAGTAGAGGCAGATGTGTCAGACTTTGTAACAGGAGAAGTGTTGTTGATAAAGTAGAGACTAGTAGCCTATATTTTGAAATCATTGAATAAGGCTGAAAGAAATTACAAAATTCATGATAAAGAAATGTTAGTAATCATTAGATGTTTAAAGGCATGGAGGCATTTCTTAGAAGAAGCCAAGGGTCAGTTTGAAATTTGGACAGATCACAAAACTTGGAATATTTTATAAAAGCCCAGAAGTTGAATAGAAGACAGGCTAGATAGGCCTTATATTTGTCAAGATTTGATTTTGCTTTAAAGCATATAGCCAGCAAAAGTATGGAACAAGCAGACAGTTTGAGTAAGAGAGCAGATTGGGTAGAGAGAGTAGAGAAAGATAATGAAAATCAGGTGATGCTGAAAAGGGAGTGGTTGGAGATTAGAGTGATGGAAAAAGAACAGTTATTTATTGAGGGGAAGAAGAAGAAATTATGGAAAAAATTAAAAAATCAGAAACAAAAGATGATGAAGTAGTAAAAGTAGTAGAAGAAATGAAAAAGGCAAGGGTTAAAGTATTAAGAAATGATGAGTGGCAGATTGAGAATGACTTGGTGTTGAAAGAAGAAAAAGTATATGTTCCAAAGGATGAGGAGTTAAGATTGAAGATTATTTGGCTACATCATGATATGCTGATAGCAGGATATGGAGAACAGTAGAAGACAGTAGAATTGGTCACTAGAAATTATTGATGGCCAGGAGTTACTAAGGAGGTAAAGCAATATGTAGAAGAGTATGATCAGTGTTATAAAATAAAGAATAGGGTGGAGATGCCAGCAGAAAAATTAAGACAAAATGTAGTGCTAAAGAAACTGTGGCAACATATATTAGTAGACTTTATTATGAAGTTATTAGTATCAAGGAATTATAATTCAATTTTGGTAGTATGTGATAGATTTTCAAAAATGTCACATTTTATAGTAATAACAGAAAAAATAATGGTGAAAGGATTAGTAAGATTGTTTAAAGATAATGTATGAAAGTTGTATGGATTGCCAGAGAGTATGATTTTGGATAGAGGGCCACAGTTTGCAGCAGGGTTAATGAAGAAGTTGAGTGAGATGTTAGAGATAGAAACAAAGCTATCTATGGCTTTTCATTTACATAGATGGACAGATAGAGAGGACAAATCAAGAGTTAGAACAGTATTTGAGAATGTACATTGATCATAGACAAGGAAATTGATCAGAATGGTTGGCAACTGTATAGTTTGCCTTTAACAACAAAGTATATATGTCTATGAAGTTTTTACTGTTCAAAGTTAATTATAGAAAAGAACCAAGGATGGACTTTGAGATTAGAAAAAAGGGGAAGTATGTGAAAGCAGAAGAGGTTGTAAAAGAGATGAAAGAAATACATAAGAAAGCAAAAGTGGCATTGAAAAAATCACAGGAGGAAATGAAAAAATACACAGATAGGAATAGAAAGGAGGCAGTGGAGTATAAGGTGGGAGATAGAGTGTTATTAAGTACAAAGGATTTGACATGGCAGATAAGAAATAAAGAGACAAAAAAGTTGATAAAGAAATTTGTGGAGCCATATAAAATAAAGAAAATCATATAAGAGAATGTAGTGGAGTTGGAGTTACTGGTGTCAATGAAAATCCATTTGGTAGTTAATGTGAGCAGAATAGCATTGTACCAGGAGTAGGTAAAGGGACAGAAGAAAATTCCACCTCTTCCAGTAGAAATAGACAGAGAAAAGAAGTATGAAGTTAAAAAAATATTGAATAGGAGAAATATAAGGAGAAAGCCAAAGTACTTAGTCAGATGGAAAGGATATACAGTAGAGAAAGATACTTGGGAAGGATTAGAAAATTTGTAAAATGTAATGGATTTAGTGGAAAAGTTTTTGAAAGAGATCAGAGAAGAAGAGATAAAAAGAGTACAGACAAGAAAGGAGAAGAGAAAGGAATGAACATCAAATCTAAAAGCAAAGGTACTTAGGAGAAGTGAATTACTGGAGAAGTATATAGCAAGGATTTTGTTTGGATCAAATAATGGAAAGTTTGAAGATGAATATTTGAAGAAGTTAGAAAGAAGTTAGGCAAGATGGAAGGAGAGACAAGTTTATCTGAAGGTAGAACCTTAAGAGAGGGGTATTGTTATGGTATACTTGAACACTAACAACTTATTTTTATAAAAACTATAAATGAGTTACTCTGTGTTATAGTGTACTTAGACTCTTATATTATTTTATTTTAATTTTATTTTAATTTTATCTATTTTCTTTGATTTTCTTTTTCTTTTCATTTCTTATTCTTTGTATCTCTTAGATGATAAAGAGGTACATAACTACAGTCACATGATGCATCATATGACACTATGTCATAGGCCTGGAATGTTATGAACTTAAGTCCTTAGTGCTGGACAAAAGAAAGAACCTTGTATAGGATTATACAAGAGAACTCGATGGAGAACTCTGTACAAGATTGTCTACCTTATATACTAACATCTAGTGGTCTGTGCAAGCTATTTCTAGCCTACCCTAAACGACTATATGTATCACACGTTGTATAACGTCATTTCTTTCAAAAGGTTCTACATCCTTCTATGCGTTATGTGACTCATGACTGTGTTACCTGATGTGACCTGCTGTGTGACAGCGTGATCTTGTTCCTCTAACCCTGGTTCTGAAAATAGAATAAAGGAAAATAAATCAAAAATAAAATAAAAATGAGAAAGAAAATAAGAAAAGTTAAGTCTACTTCTTGTGTTCTTGACATGGAATATGAGAGAAAGAACTAGAAGAAAATGATATCAAGATACATGTTTATAGCATGTTTATGTTATAGTGTATACATAGTGCACTTATATAGGATTATTTATCATTAGCACAGACCATGTACTATTAGTATAAATAGAATAGCAATACATTAGAAACTCCTTGTTGAGTTCTCTTATAATCCTCATAAAACTCTTGTAATATAAGATTACTTAGTATGCTATTGACTATCTTAGTTAGTGGTTGCTACAATATCCTAGGTCTAGATAGTCCTTGGATATAAGGGTGAAAATTCATACAGTTATTGGAAGTTTAGCAAGAATGTTTGAGAAGTGATCAACTTAGAATAAAGAATGTTAATTTGCACTAGAAGAAGCTTGGAAGTACAGATGGGTTGGGATAGATGTAGCCAGGTTGTCGTGGCAACTACTAGTCACAAAGACTAATAAAGACACAATTAATAAATCTCAAAGACGGATATTGTTGTGGAAATCACAAGAGAACTCAGCAAGAAGTCTCTGCTGAATTGCTATCCTGTTTATATAAATTACAGGTGGTCCATGCTATCAATAATTAACCCTACCCTAAAGCCCATGTGTTAGCCATGAGTGCAACATGTGTACACTATGAGGTAGACATGCTGTTAATATACTTCTTAATATTATCCTTTTTGCTCTTTCCATCAGAGTTTAGGCCTATAACCTCACATCATGTGACATGTTAAATTAAGGAAAATAGATAAAAAACCAATATGTGGCAACCATGCTGTTATAATATCACTTAATTATCATATCACAACCTGTGTTATAGTGTGCTTGAACACTAAACATTTTTTTTCTTTTATAAAATATATGGTCTTTAGGATAGGTTAGATATAGCCTAGTATAAATCATTAACTTAGTGTTTATAAGATAAACAACTTGTACTAAAAATATTATCAAGTTCTCTTGTGTAAACTTTATACAAGATTCTGCTTTTATCTTAACTCTGAGACCTGAGTCATAACATCCAATATATATAATGTGATTCCTATTACCTATCCATTATAAATATATTCAACCTGGTAGAGAAAAGAGCATACAATACAGAAATTAAATCACTATATATATTTTAGAACAAAAACATAATGTAGATACAAGTTAACAAGGATTACTGGCCATAATATATAAGAAAACTACTACACATATCATTCTTTATATCTCACACAATGAACATAATACTAATCACCAGACCTACCAAGAAATTGATAGCAACATATGTGGTTGAAGATGAAATAACTAAAGAGTTTATGAGAACATAAATATTAAAATAGGAGTATTATTACAATCAGTGATATCTTATATTTTACAGATGTTTATCTCATAACTGACATACTTTGTGCATATGTAGAGTCTGTTTTATATTATGACTCATATTCATTATATCTTATGTTCCTTTCATATACTATTAGTTAACACCTCATATAGTAGTAGAAGGCTCCTCATACTTTTCTCATTGTCTTTTTTCCCCTTTTCTCATGGTTAATAGATATATATAGTTGTAGATACAATCTTGTATTCTTATACTTTACTAATTGATCATTATCTCTATCCTTACTTAAGTCTTTGCTTAAGTTGCAATGTGAGCCAAGCTTAGAAATGTAACAGTGTTATAGCAACCACTAATTAAAATGATCAATAGTACACTAGAGTAGTCTTAAGTTGCAAGAGTCTTGTAGAAATCACAAGAGAACTTAACAAGGAGTCCCAATATATTTCTATACTATATATACTACTATTACAAGTCTTACCCTAAACTACATGTGTCATCTATGAGTCCACTATATTGTTCTCACAAGATAAACATGCTATAACCATGCCCTTGACATCATTGTTTTAGTTTCTTTTACTATATTCTAGATTTATAACATCACATCATATGACTATGGTTACATGCCTCTTTATTGTCCAAGAGATAAAAGAAAAAAATAATAAAATATAAGAGTTCAAGCATACCATGACAAACAGAAGGAACTTGCTCTTTCTTTGAAGATAGAACCTTAAATAGAAGACTGTTATAGTATATTTGCAACTTTTTTATTTTCAATTTTATTTTATTTTTATTTTTATTTTTCTTTATTTTCTAAGTTCTATTTTTTATGAACAATAAAGAGGTATATAATCAAAAAGTCATGTAATACATTATATGATAAGAATCATATGAAGTAGAAAATACTAAAACAATAACATTAGCATATATAATCTTTACAAGACTCTTTATGACAAAAGTTAGAGCTCTAGTTCAATGTTGTAATATAGTGTAGCATAAAATCAACAATTTATTACATAGAGCGCGAGGGCAGACCATGGTAGCTACTCTGTAACTATGTACATGGAGCTTGAACCAACAAGAGAAAAAAGAGAAAAGAAATGAAAAGGGAAGAGAAATGAAAAGAAAAAGGAAAGAAATAATAGATAATGAGATATGTTATGCTAAATACAAGACAAAGTAGCAACACCTTATCCAAAAGAGAAAGCACTACTGTTGAGTTCAAGAAATAATGAGAAGTGGGCTATAGTATCTCTTCTGGGATTCCAATAGTTGTTGAATCTTTTATAGTCATACAAGATATATTGCCTAGATTCAATTGGATATAAACCACATGGACACAAGAATTCTTCCCTAGGGAAAAACCTCAGATAATATTCACTGGTGGGAGCATGATTGATAATAGCTCTAGTAGCTCTAGTGTATAATGAGTTAGAATAGCTGAAATGTTGCAGCCAAGGACCACCATTGATAGCAAACAGCTCAATAGAATTCTAATCACTGCCAAGTAATTTTAGAAAGTTTCTCCCTTAAAGTCTGATGCTTGGAAAGACATTTTCCATTGAGAAAGAATGGAGTCGCATTTATGTTTTTTGCAGTAATCCCAGAACAATTTGCATGGGAAGATAGGCCATGAGTCAAGGCTCTTGGAGCTTTTGTCCACTCAAAAGTGTAGTGGCCAGTTTTGTTTGCTGGGACAGTCCCAAAACTCAATGTGATTGTTACTGTTCTTTAAGAAAAACTCTCCTGAGTTTGCGAGAAATTGTAGCAAAATGAATTTGATATAATTCAATACAGGGTTGACCATTGTACTAAATAGCTTCGATAGCTAGAAGTTTATGTTTCTTGATCTAGTTCATGAGTTCTTATGGGCCACACTTCTTGTTAGTAATTTTATTGATTTTTTCATTGAAGAAAATATACTTTATCTTCTTGACCATCCTTTTAAATTTCTTCCAGTCTTCTAAATATCTAGATTGTCGGTACATGTTGAGGTCTTTATAACAGTCTTTATTCCACCATACTTTGGAATGCTTAGTAATGTTTATATTCTTGGAATACTTATGCCAAGTGTTGTTGATATTGGTGGCTAGTATTTGAATGATATTTTTGAGAGCTTCAATGCTTTGGATAGAGAATGTATCTATGCTCTTGATGGTATTTATAAGCTCTTCAATGAAATAGTTCTTCTCATCACTATTTTTGATAAGGAATCATTTTTTCATTTATATGTGTTCATTGAACATTAATATATTGATGGTGATAGGAGTGTGATCAGAGGTTAACCTCCAATTGGGATAAATATGATTGTTGTCAAATTCTGGAGAGAAAGGATGAAGAAAAACGAGATCTAGGACTGAGTTCAAGTCTTAAGCCTTGTCAGAGTATCTGGTAGGAAAAAATTCAGCTGGTTTGGAGATTTCTAGCTGGAAAGAATCAGCAATATCAAAGAGAGTGTCTCTATGTGAAAAATGGTACAGAAAGTTTGGGTCCCAAAAACTATCCCTAATGTTAAAGTCCTTAGTCATGATGACAACATTATTTATATTGATCTCAGCATCCTTAAGATACTTCAAAGCCAATTGAGATGAGTCTGAATACACATTAATTAAAAAGTAAATCAAACCCTGATTGAAAAAGGAAATACAAGATATGTCCCTATGGTTGAGAATATCATATTACAGAGCAAAACAAAGAGAAGAAATATAAATGTTAATATATGTGATGACTCTGGGAGAGTCAGAGGCACATGACAAAGTCCTAGAAAAGGTAGTCCAATTGGGGTGATGAGGAACTCTGACTAGTTTATCTTCTTTGCAACTAGTAGAGCTTGGAATAGAGTGAATAACTGACCAGGGTAGTTCTTGAATGAAGATAATATTGAAAGATGATTGAGTTTCCAGGATGGTGTTAACAATGAGGCTGTTCTTGTGAACGTTGTGTGAATATGTCTTAATGTTATTATAAATTATGCTTAGATGCCGCTCACAGCTGAGTGAATTAATCTATTCCTGCTTTCACAAAGTTCTTGTTGCTTTCTATTGTGCTAGTCTCAATTGAATCAATGTCTCCAGAATGGGCATACATTTGAGTCTGCCTAATGATCACCTTAGCAGTTGGAGCACTTGAAGGAATGGTGGCATGGTTTGCTCTTCTTGGTTTCCAGTTGAGGGAGGTCCATTTTATCATTGGCTTTGCAGTACTATACAAATTGCCAGTAATGTTCTGATTTGTGAGGACCATTACACTTGATGCATTTGGTTCCTTGAATTCTACACAAAAACATAGAGTGGTCTCACCTCCAACAATTCTTGCATTGGGGGACTCCAGGATTCATGTTTGCTCCTCTAATGGTAGTGATGTAGTTACCTATGTTGAAGCACCTGTTGATGAGCATTTTGGCATTGCTGCTACTTTGTACATCTCATATATCAATCTAGATGATTATCATGTTGGATTTTGGGGAGACTTTGATGATTCAAGGCTTCAATGCCAAAGTGATGTTGTTGAAAATATAGTTGTTCTTGATGATATTTTTGACCACACTCAAGTTGATGGGGGTGGCGGTGATTTCTTGAAGATATGGAAGACTTATGATCTTCAAGTATGATTTGGATTGGGAAAGTCTCAGTGATTTGACTTCATTTGAATTGATGCAATTTGTACCTTTGACATATTGCTCAATGGTCTGTAGGTCTAAAGAAGTAGCAACTTTGTTAGTGACAATTGTGATGCCAGCTGCATCAGGATGGATGAAATTGACCAAAACATCAGATTTGATGTTTTTAGGGCTCTATTTATGTTTGAAACATGGGCATTGCTTTCTTCCATAAAATTCTTTTTATTATTTCCACTCATGGGAGCAATAACCTGTTTTCTAGATAGATTTTTCATGGCCATGTTGATGTAGGGCTTTGGTTTGTCATTTCCTTTGATTATTTTTTGAATGTTTTCAATGTTTTTTGCTTGGAGGAATGGGAAAGCTTTTTATATTCTCAGAACTTCCTCGGTATTTCTGCTGGTTTTAGTGGCTTGGGTATAGGATTTGGTTTGACTGGTATTGGCCTAGGTTGGTTTGTTGGATTTGAAGTATTTTGAGATTTTGTTTACTTCTTTAGGGAATTTAACAGAAATCAGAGGAAGAAGCCTTTTGATGCTGGTAGGTTTGTTAGTGTTTTTTCCCTCTTTCTTACCATTTTTTTCTGGGTTGACTTTGGGAGTAAATTTATATGCTATTTTTTGCCTAAGACTGTTTTTATGTTCATCAGCAATAAGAAAATCCCATCCAAAATTGTAAATAGAGAAAATAAGCTCTCAAACAGCTTTACCAATACCTTTGAAGTCCTTGATATTATTGGACTTAGATGTTTCAATCTTTTTGTTTTTGATATATTTGGCCATATGAGCCAGAGACTTCTTGATGTTATTAGCATCAGAGACAAGATGTTCTAGCAATTCATAAAGAGAAACAGAGTGGAAATTACCATCCCATAGTTTTGACTCTATAGGTCAATTAGGATCATACGGTAATTGGATGTTGATAATATCATTATCATCAATACAAGGAAAGCTAGAGGTGTTGAGGGCCAGTGCCTCATTTGAAATATGTTGTGGTCCTTGAGGAATAACAGAATCAACTGCCATATTAACATGACTAGTTTCTTGACAATTGTTGTCATACAACAGCTGAGAGCAGTTGATGGGTTCCCTAAGTTTTTCATCAGGGAAGTCATTCTGAATGACCATCCTTTTATAGTATGGAATAGAGGAAGCCTTTGATTTGACTAAAACACTTTTAGAGAAGACATTACTAGGAGAAGAAGATCTTCCCCTAGCACTGTCAAAATTGTTGACTTTCTTAGTTATGTCAATGTTTATCACCAAGCTAGCTGGTAAATATTCCATTTGAGGAGCAGTGTTATAATCTTGAATTCTTAGGGTCAGATAAAAGGCCAACTCTTGTATTAGAGAACTACAAGAGAACTTGATAGAGAGCTCTTTACAAAATGGTCTACTTTATATACTCCTACAGATGGTCCATGCTAGATACTGTGCATCCTACCCTAAATGACCATGTGTCAAGTATGAGGCCAATATGTAGTTCCATGTTATATGACGTTATTTTGTTCCAGAACCTTCTACTTCCTTCTCTCAAGTCCCGTGATCAATACTGTGACCATACCATCAGATGTGACTGATGTGACAGTGTGACAGATCACTTCTAGCCCTAGTCCCAGAGTTTTAAAAATTGAAAAATGAAAATAAATTGAACTGAAGATAAAATGAGAAAGAAAATGAAGAAAACTAAGTCCACATTCTTCAATCTTGACAAGCAGTAGGTATGAAAGCTGAAGGAGAAAATTGTATATTCCCTAAGACTCTATTAGGTGCTACCATGCAAGATGGTGGTATAAGAAAAAGAAGGGATGGCTATTAAGTAAACTTGAAACCAAAATTCTATTTGAAAAATAAGAAATTTTTAGAGTTAAGAAGGAATGAGTTACATTTATTATAGAACCATTTATAAACCGAACTCTTGTTATAAAATGCTTTACTAACTTTTTTATCTTTATTTTGGTTTTGGTTTTGGACTGCTTGCCGATTGGTATTGGCAAGTTCTTATTTTTGTAGATCGGATAAGAAGCCCTTAACTTTGGAAGTACTAGATATAACCAAGTAACTGAGATAAGGAAAAATTACTGCATTAAGAGGGAATCGAACCCCCGGCGGATCGAATCCCACGAATGGCAACGATCCAGGTTACCACTACCCCATTAATGCCTCACGATATGCTGAGCATGTCTGATTTCATAGCTCTGAGCAGTTAGATTCAGATTCGCACCCACTTCAGTTCGCCTGCATGGACCCGAACGGCGACGAGACTCTGGACAACCTTATTACGGGGACATCGTCAGTGCCAACAACTCAA